>Ga0207641_10001178_pt1 | contig 26272 bp, 22 predicted proteins | sample KBSSwiS62_FD_184306 | JGI IMG/M metagenome (GOLD analysis project Ga0207641, IMG submission 184306) | Switchgrass rhizosphere microbial communities from Kellogg Biological Station, Michigan, USA - KBS Switchgrass S6-2 (SPAdes) (version 2) | ecosystem: Host-associated > Plants > Roots >... | reverse complement strand
TACTGTACATCGACAGCTGGATCAATGAAGAGATGACTATTTGTTACCAGGTTATGGAAAGCGATTCTATTGATAAACTGCATGAATGGATCAGCAACTGGAATGATATTGTAGATTTTAAAATAATACCTGTCATCAGGTCCGCGGAAGCAAAAAAAAGAGTGAATGGATAAAATTAATTTTTCAATTACTTCGGGTCCTTTAACTAATCTTTAATAAGTGTTAAAATGGATCACAGACAGCTTCCTGCTCAGCAATAAAGACTACCTTACACCACCCCAAAAAATATATATGAAGATCTCTATTATAAAACTGACGTGGCTGGTTTTGTTTTCCACTTTTGCATCTGCTGCCATTGGTCAGTACAACTGGAAACTAAGTAAAGACGAAGACGGAATAAAAGTTTACCAGTCAGAAGTAAAGCATTCAAAATTTAAAAGCATAAAAGTAGAATGTACACTTGAAGGAACTTATGATAAGCTGATGGCTATACTCAATGATGTACCCAATCAAAAAAATTGGGTATATAATAATAAAAACTCGTCCATCCTGAAAAGGGTCAGTGCCAGTGAATTTTATTATTATTCAGAGATCCATTTACCCTGGCCGATGACAAACAGGGATGCCATCGTACACATGAAAATGAATAAGGACAGTCTTAACCGTTTTTTAATGATATCAGAAGCGGGAGTGCCAGGTTATACGCCGGAAAAAGGCGGAATGGTAAGGGTGCCGCGGTCGGATATTAGTTGGTATGTTACCATGCCTTCAGCAAAAACGATCAGCATCGTTTATATATTCGATGCTGAGCCGGGTGGCAGTCTCCCTGCATGGGTAGTAAATATGTTTACCGATAAAGGACCTTACGAAAGTTTTAAAAAATTATCGGAATTACTGAAGCGTTCGGCATAAGTTATATTCCTCCTTGTTCTTGGTAGTTTCCTTCTTTCATCAATACAATAAAGAGTATAAAAAAAATCGAATCGGCCAGTGATCATGTATTCCTACGCCTTATTAAACACTAACTTCTTTGCTTGCTTTTGCGCTTTTAATGCAAGTTCAGTTGTGAGAAAACAATGTTCCTGTGACATGGCGGTTTCGGTTCTGTTCAATACATCGTTTACTAATTGCTCCCCATAAGGAAGATTCACATTGTTGCAATCAATATACTGTGTGTCTTTCCCGTTTACAATAAAAAGATGATTGCCGCCGTCTCTTCCTGCTATATCAATATTCTTGCGTACCTCGATAAAACCTTCGGTGCCTAAAATTGTCAACCTTCCATCCCCCCAGGTTTTTAAACCATCAGGAGTAAACCAATCTACTCTTATATATCCTGTGCCTCCATTGCCATTGACAATCACATCACCAAAATCTTCGAATTGCGGGTATTGAGGATGTGCCACGTTGCTTGTTTGAGAAGAGACTATGTCAGCCTTTGTAGATCCGGTGAAATACAGGAACTGATCGAATTGATGAGAAGCGATATCAGTAATGATGCCGCCAAAATATTTTTTATCAAAGAACCATGGTGGTCTTGTTGATAAACTTATGCGATGAGGTCCGAGCCCGATCGTTTGAATTACTTTTCCGATCGCACCGGCTTTTACAAGCTCGCCTGCTTTAACCGTTGCTTTGTTCTCAAATCTTTCACTGTACATGATAGAATAGATACGGCCGGTTTGTTTTTGCACTCGTCGCACTTCAGCCAGTTGCTCAAGAGAAGTGATACCCGGTTTATCCGACATATAATCTTTTCCAGTTTGCATTACTCTTATACCTAGCGGTGCCCTTTCATTAGGAATGATGGAGCTTAGGACTAACTGAATAGACTTATCTTCCAGGATATCTTTTTCACTAGTTGCTTTTTTTGCCTGTGGATATTTTTTTGAGAATGCTGCAGCAAGATCATCTTCTTTAGCATAGAACGAAACTAATTGTCCGCCGCCCCGTATCACTGCGTCAACCTGGGAGTAGATGTGATTATGATTGATGCCGATAACAGAGAAATAAATTTTTGGTTCAGCATGGCTTCGCAAAAAATTGCCCTCATCTTTTGATTTCGCGTTATTGCCTAAAAGTCCTTTAGGTAAAATTGAAAACAAGCCAGCTGCAGATGTTGCGGCAGTTGCTGACTTAATAAATTTCCGCCGATCGAATTTTGATGATTTCATATATGATCGTTAAGTATTCAAATTTAATGAGTCTGCAAGACTTTAATCCTTGTTATTAAATATATATTGATTACCGGAGTGGGTGTCAACCATCGCAAGTAAAACCAACCGAATCTCCACATTACTACCTTTACAAAACAATTAATGGATCATGCTTGACATTGTAATAGATGCCCGTGAGGCTGCGATAAGTAAATCAATAAAAGTTAAACGCATTCTTCCATTTCGTCAGCGGCGAATGGTTGGACCTTTTATTTTTATGGATCATGCCGGCCCAATTACAGAAGTTCCTTCCCAACCTTCCACATTGGATGTATTGCCGCATCCGCATATCGGGCTTTCAACAGTGAGTTATCTTTTTGGTGGACAGGTTACACATCGTGATAGTTTGGGTGTGGAACAGATCATCCGTCCCGGTGAAGTGAATTGGATGACTGCCGGCAGCGGCATTGCACATTCAGAAAGATTTGAAGATCCTGCTGCACTTGCCGGAGGTAAGTTGGAAATGATCCAAACCTGGGTTGCCCTTCCTGAAAAAGACGAGGAGTCGTCGCCATCATTTAATAATTATACGCCGGATCAACTTCCCATATTTACTGATACCAATGTATGGATGCGACTGATAGCAGGTAATGCATATGGATTGAGTAATGATGTGAGAACAAACTCTTCATTATTTTATTTGCATGTCGTACTTCAGCAAGGAGCAAGATTCGGACTTCCTAAAGAACATAATGAACGTGGCTTTTACATTGCCAAAGGAACGGTTGAAGTTGCTGGCAATGCTTATCACCAGGGACAAATGCTGGTGTTCAACAAAGGTGTTGATCCAATTATATTAGCAAAAGAAAATTCAACATTAATGTTGTTAGGCGGTGAATCGCTTGGTGAACGTTTTATCTGGTGGAATTTTGTTTCATCCCGTAAGGAGCGTATTGAACAAGCTAAAGAAGATTGGAAACAAGGTCGAATTATACTTCCACCAAATGATAACAAAGAGTTTATTCCTTTACCTGAGGATAAGTCTAAACCTGCAGGCATGCCTCCGAAACCAGAGCCGCTTTCATGAGATCATTCAAGTCCGTATTGCTTATTAATATCAATGATGATCGTATTCATTTTATTGATGCAAGTATCGTATCGGTCGAGTATTTCCTTTACGAAAGTTAATGAAACACAAATATTATATGCAGGATCTGAAGAAAGTACGGAGACAAGGTTGGTTGAAGAGTCAGTGAGTCTTTTCTTATTCATGTTAACATATTCAAATAAGCCCTGTTTTTTTGATGTATAGAAATTCGTACTGTTAATGAGATTGGGAATATTTTCCTGGTAGAGATCCATAATATTATCCTGTAATTCTTTATTCTCAATGGTTCCGATCTTACCCGAAGATTTAAAACCTTCAAACCTTCCGCTGTTGGGTACCAGCCCGGTGGTATTAAATATCCCTCCGTAATATTTGCGGATCGTGTCGATGCTAAGTGGCTCACCCAGTTTTCTGCCCGTTATATAATGAAACGCTTTTTCACTTTGCATGAATGATCTTTTGTCCTGGTTCATTTCTTGAATGTCAGTTGTCAGGTCTTGTTTTAGTCCTAATAAAAACTCTTTGGTTTCATGCCGCTGGTGCTTCAACACACTGCGATCATGAAAGTATATGGAGACAGTGATAGCAAATATTATAATAAATATCTCAAAAAGGAACTCGCCGATCTTATGCCAAATAGGGTTCTTTGTTTCCCATATGCCAAATAATTTTTTTGTATGCTTGATCACTTCCTGTTCTGCCATAGATTAGATTTTTTTGTGAAGCAAATGTAAATTTCTTTCCGCACTGGTTCACCGCCTTCCAACATTTAGCAGAGAAAACAGTCAGGCTTAAGATTTGCTTTATAATTTTGCTTGAGGTATTGTATGAGATTGGTATAAAACGTCCGTACATCAGGATCATCTATAAACTGTAAGTAATGAAAAAAACTATTCTTCTTCTCTGTATTGTGGCAATTAAATACACATCATTTGGACAAAGAATTGATATCGGTATAAAAGGCGGTGTGAATTTTTCAAAATTGGAGATTCCTGATATCCACACATCCAATAAAACAGGATATCATCTTGGAGCATATTCACTTTTCAAATTTGCTAAACTTGGTATTCAACCCGAATTTATTTTTTCTCAGCAGGGAGCGAAAGTGGATCTGGGACACTGGGATGCTAAATACATCAATATTCCTGTGATTCTGAAACTTTACCTGGCTGGTGGATTTAATCTGCAAGCAGGGCCACAGTTTGGTTTTTTAAATAAGGCCGAACTTGATGGAAATAATATTAAAGACGATTTGAAAAAAGCTGATGTCAGCCTCGGATTGGGTTTGGGATGGGATGCTCCAATGGGGCTGAAATTTGATGCCCGTTATAATCTTGGATTGACAGATAACAGTGATGATCCGGCTTATGAGACTATTAAAAGCCAGGTATTTCAATTATCTCTCGGGTTCAGAATATTTCATCTTGGAAAAAAATAAGTTGGAGCTGCGGCGTAGTAATTTTCAATAGATGCAGCTATTAATTGTGATGGGCGAGTTCGATACACCAACTTATAGTTTGCAGCATTGAATGCTTAGCCAGAAAAACCGGGAATGCTACTTTCGGGGTATTGATTTTGCCTTCGATGTTACATAGTTTTATTTGATCAGTTATCCCGCCAGTTTCTTTTCTGCTCCCAAAGAAAATACCATGTTTAGGTTATTTTTTACTTAATCAGTAAATTGTATATTTAAATAACAAACTAAATCTTCCCTATACAGAACTGCCTTAATCCCGCATCAGTTGAAATGCCAAGCGTGAAAATTTCATCATTCAATTCAAGTAGTGTGATTAATATGTATGAAACAAAAGGTAGTCATACTCGTATTTTGCTTTGCACTTATTTCTTTTCAACTGTTTGCGCAAATTGTCAATGGTAATTGTTTTATCCAGGCAAAATATCTCGAATTAGGAATTGGTCCCTGCGGAGTTTTTGGTACTACCATTAATGCACCGCCAGGCTATCATCCTCGTGGTGAACTGGATAATTCTCTCAGGCTGGGTTTTGTTGCTGATCATGGTAAGGATGGCTGGAATGTTGGAACGCCTAACTATTGTGGCGACTACTATGTACCCGGAACTCCTGAAGAAGGTTGGGGAATCACGATGAACGGACAAGATTATAATAACAACCTCTTGTGCGATATATCCGAAATCCAGGGAAGCATTACCCGGTACGCTAACGACGGTGTAACTATTACTGGGATGTGGCAAGGAATGATAAACGGTGTCGAGATCACATCGAAAACATCGGTTCCAATAGATAAACTTTATTTCCTGACAGAGGTTACAATGAGAAATGTTTCCCTGGATACGATCCGTAATCTCTATTACATGCGCAATATCGATCCGGACAATGAGGTGACACTCACCGGGGATTATAATACGCTAAATACAATCGTCAGTCAAAATCCAAATATAGATAATAGAGCCATTGTTACTGCAGAGGGATTAGTTTACGGTTGTTTCATCGGACTTGGTACCCGCGACTGCAGAGCAAGAGTTGCCTGGGGGGGCTTTTCCAATCGCAGCGCACAAGATGCCTGGAACTGTACTTCCGAACATCAATGCATGGGTTCATTAAATGATGATATCGCAATTACCATCTCTTTCAAATTGGGTGATCTTGCGCCCGGTCGTCAGGTCTCTCTCAAATTTGTGAATGTTTTGAATTTGGCTGATGTGGATGAGTCAGTGGATCTGACAGGCCCATCTTTTTTGATTGGCGGAAATTCCGCAGCAAGTTCCAGTGATACGACCCAGATATGTTCTTCCGGTCCTACAGATTTTGAAGTGATTCACACCGGTGGTTTTGATAGCTGGACATGGTCACCATCGACAGGTTTGAACACAACTGTGGGACCGCTGGTTACTTGCAACGGAAATATTGATACGATTACATACACAGCAACAGGAAAAAATAATTGTGGCAGTGCAATCAACATCCACTTCACTGCAATAAAAGGAAATATTGTCCGGGTTCCGAAAGCAGGTCCGATCAACGGACCAAAAAACTTCTGCAAGCCCAACGCTATAGTGGCCTATTCAATAGCTCCGCTTCCACAAGCAATAGCATACCAATGGCGAGTGCCACCCGGATGTTCGATCTTGTCAGGCGACGGAACAAATAGTATCGCGGTTAATCTTGGATCAACAATAGATGACAGTATTTGGGTTTATGGTATAAATGTTTGCGGTACAGGTGATACTTCTCTTATCAGGGTAAGGTTATTGGATCACCTTGGACCAAAATTGGTCAAGTACACATTTGTTGGCGATTCGGCCAGCTGCGAAGGAAAGAGTTCAAAAATAAAAGCTATGTATTCCATCAGCGAAGGAGACGTTACAAATTTTCAATGGTATAAGGACAACATTTCGATCCCGGGTGCAACTGATTCAATTCTCACCTTTACATCTGCCGGAAGATACGGAGTCGAACTCACCACTACTTTTGGCTGTAGCTATTTCATGAGAGACACAATCTTGATCTTTTACCCTGTTCCCGTTGCTGCTATAAAACTACCAGATGGTTGTGTTGAAGGAGACTTCACTTTCACGGATAACTCTATTATACCCAGCGGCAGCGTAATGAACTGGATATGGAAAAAAGACGGAGCAGTTTTCAATACCACAAAAAATGCCATTGCAAATTTCCCTGGTGGTTTATACAGCATTCAGCTCACTGTGAAGTCAGATCGCGGCTGCTGGTCTGATCCAACTACTGCATCATTCCTGCGATATGGCAAACCGCAAGCAGATTTTTCAATGTCGGGAGCATGCTCCAATAGCTTGACTCAATTCAATGCGATTAGTTTATCGCCTGGTTATGGCAACGGCAATATCGTGAACTGGAAATGGGATCTTGGAAATAACAAAACCGCAACAAGCCCAGATCCATCGTTGGTTTATGGCACTGCAGGATATTACAATGTGACATTGACTTACAACGGAGATAATTGTATGGCGATGACGAACAGTGTGGTCCGCAGAATTTATGTTGGAGATGCACTGCCGGCCATGAAGTATTATAATGTTGTTGCGCTAGAGGGCGAACAATTCGTATTGAATGGAGGAAGAGACGGTGTTAGTTATACATGGTCTCCTTCGATCGGTTTGATCAGTCCGAATAACAAGGTGACAACGGGTTTTCTTCAGCAAAGCCAGCTATACAATGTTGAAGTGGTGAATAGTTATGGTTGTGTTCGCACCGATACGGTGCAGGTGATAATATTAAGTGATTGTAAGATCTATGTGCCAACTGGCTTCACGCCAAATCATGATGGTTTGAATGATAAGTTCAGAATTTTTGTCGGCTGCCTGAAAACCTTAACACGATTCACGATTTACAACAGGTGGGGACAGATGATCTTTACTACAAAAAATGGTTCCGATAGCTGGAATGGGACTTATAAAGGAGTAGAGCAGCCTGGTGGCAGTTATATATGGGTCGCCGAAGGTGAATACAAGTCGGGAAAAAAGTTTTCAGAAAAAGGAGCCTTCACGTTGATCAGGTAATTTTTCATTTGCAGATTTTTCTTTCCTCCATTAGCACCTCGTTATCGAAAGTGTTTTTTAATATGCTCCAAATCCTTTGGTTTCTATGTCAACGGGGTCTGGAGTAAAAGGAAGCCCGCCGGTGGAAACTGGCGGGCTCTTCTAATCAAAAACATTTACCATTAAACCTTATTTTATAAAAAATCGGAAGTAAATTAGGAAACATTTTAATTTATTTAATAATTCAGGGAAACTTTTTATTACTTATTTAACGGTTTAACAAGTAAGTAGTCGCTGGTTATTTTAATTATCAAAGAATTTGTTATGAAAAGATTTGAGAATCAGTCAGCCATAATTACCGGAGGAGCTGAGGGATTAGGAAGGGGAATTGCGGAACGAATTGCATCTGAGGGTGGCAAGGTATTTTTATTTGACATCAATCAACCGATGCTTGAAAAGACAATAGAAGATTTTAAGGGCAAAGGATTTTATGCTGAAGGTTTCGAAGTAGACGTTTCATCAGAATCTTCTGTAGTTGATGGTATCCGGAAGGTTGGAGAGAACACCGCGCAGGTTCATATCATGGTGAATGCTGCTGGCATAGTTGGTTTATCGAATACAAAAATTACTGACTATCCTGTTGAAGATTATGATAACATTTATCGGGTCAATCTTCGTGGTTCTTTTCTAATGACAAAGTATGCTATTAAAGCTATGGAGAAATATAACTATGGACGCATTTTATTAATAGCATCGATCGCTGGTAAAGAAGGTAACCCATTCATGACAGGATATTCATCTATGAAAGCAGGGGTGATCGGATTAGTAAAAGGTATTGGAAAAGAATATGCACAAACAGGAATAACCGTCAATGGGCTTGCTCCAGCTGTTATAAAAACTGCTATGAATGAAAAAACAGTGCCGGAACAATTAGCTTACATGACTGCTAAAATACCAATGGGCCGTTTAGGTACGATTGAAGAAGTTGCTGCATTATCTTGCTGGGTCATATCTAAAGAAGCAAGTTTTAATACAGGATTTATTTTTGATATTTCCGGTGGCAGGGCCACATATTGACTGTTTCTCGTTTCAGTTCCTTCCGAATCGCATTGTAGAATAAACTTGATCTATCGCTTTCATTTTTGTTTATCACAAATCATAAACGTAATACCAGCTCTGAACTCCAGCATTTTCATAGGTGAAGTATAAACCTGTGCTACTTTATGTTCATGTATAGACTGAGTGCTGGCATTAATAAATTGTACATTCAATGGTTTTCCATCAGGATCGATCGTAGCCGGTGCGTCCATAAGATGTTTGGTATTGATATAACTGATATCACCACCCTGTATAGTATTGGCGCTGATATCGATCATTAGCCTGCTGCTATGTTTGTTCTTTGAAAAGATCGTGGGATTTACCTGTAAACCACCACCGGCACTCCAATACATAGTTTTATCGTTCATTATATTTTCCTGTTCAAGAGCATGACAGCCGCCAGCATCTGCCGGGTCACCAATGTATATAGAGCTAAAGAAATTATATAAACCTCCTTTTGCATTAATATATGGGATGATAAAATTTTTATCGCTGAGCAAATTAAATCTTGCCTGGATGTTTGCGTTAAATGTATTACTACTGTAATCAACTGGTAAAACAGTTGAAGTACTATTATCAAACTGAAAAGTTTGATCTATCTTTTCATGAGCATATATACCTATGCCAATATCCAGGCCTATTGATAATCTTTTTAACTCCCCGGGCAATTGATATAATACTCCTGTTAACATGCTATGAACCGGTTGAATGTTCTTATTTAGATCCTGTCTCGGTAGTCCCAGGTTATAACCGGTTGTAAGTTTCCATTGCTGGCAGTTAGCGGAGAAAAACAAACAACTTATTAGAAGAGTAGAAATGAATTTCATAAACAATAGTTTTTGGTTAAAGGATAAAAAGCAATATCTAATTTACACCTATTGCCAAGCGAAATAAAATAAATGCTGTTAAATCCTGCCAAAATTTAATACCTACATTACCTCAAAGGAAATGAACAAGGAAAATAAAAGCCGTCCCTATATATAGAGACGGCTTTTTAAAATTTGAATTTAATCGTGGGCCTTTACTGGTCCTTCAATTACTTCAGGTTTCTGAGTAATATATTTAGACAAATGCTCTTTCACATATTCAGCTGCGATGCGAATAGATTCATCAGCCCCGGCTTTATCCTTAAATACACTCATTGATGCGCCTTCTCCATTACCTGTATCAAGCCAATAATATCTTATAAATCCCTTCGCTTTTTTTATAAGCGGTACAAAACTTTCCTGGACAAGTTTGTCAATTTTTTCACCATCTTCCGGTTTGAAATGATAGTGACGAACAGCTGCATACATAGCGACCTCCTTTTTTAATGATTAATAGTTTACTAAATCTAACTATAAATCCTTTATAAAAAAATTGAATCCACGGAGGTCAAGGAGAAATTAAAATTTTCCCGGGAATTGTTTTATAATTCCATCTGTCAGCATATCTGCCATCATTAATATTTCATTATGCACCTTATCATACGCTTTTACATCTGCCGTATAATCTTTTTTTAACCGGGCCACTGCTTCATCTGTTGTGAATGTCAAATGATCATGCATCATCTTTTTCATATCATTCAATTTCCAATTGGGATTTGCTTTACTGAGGAAATCAGAAATTTCATCTGCATTCGCAGACCATTTTTTATTGGCTGCATCAAATGCGGAATTATCTCCTGCTTTGGCGGCTTTCAGCAGATCAGCCGCTGTTGTGATATGTTCTTTCAACAAATGGGTCAGCTCTTTTCCTCCTGCATCACCATAGAAAGGCTTTACTGCATTACCAATATCATCCTGGTTACTTAGTAACCTGTTCACTGCTTGCTCGGTACCCGGCAGATCATCCATCATATTCAGGATCACGTTTCTTGTCCATACAATATGATCTTCCCAAAGTTTATGCATGGCCATTCTCAATTGTTCACTCTTGGATGAATTGGCTTTCATTTTCATTTGTGCATGCAAAGGCGATAAAAAAAATAACAGTGTACTGGTGACTATAGAAATTCTAATTAATCGTTTCATAAAACCTCCTTGTTTTTTTATAACGGTATCAAAAAGACTACCATTATTCAATTTGAGTCAGGAGGAGAGTAATTGGTTACAATCTTTTTAAATTAAAAAGTGTTTGCACATGGAATTGGTCAAGCAAACTGACAAATAATAGAATTGGAACTAATCAACAGGATCAGGAATGTTATATCTAATGGGTTACGACTATTTCTTTTTTTCCACTTCACTTACGAAACTCCGGATATTCAGATCCTGCGACGGATTAGGGATCTTAATGCCTTCGTTTTTAAATGCTTCGTCTATGGTCTCGATCATATCACTTTTTGTTTGGATCCAGGTAGAGTAGTGTTCGATCCAGAATAATATCCTGAGCTCAATAGCACCGCTGTTAAGATCCTTTATTAATACCGATGATTTAGGGAACGACATGATTCTTTTATCGGAGGCCAAAAGATCCAACACCAGTTTTTTGGTTTTTTCCAGGTCGGTACCGTAGGCTACTCCTGTCACTATCTCCACACGACGGCTACTGTTCCCTCTTGTCCAGTTTATCACATGTTCGTTCAACAAATTGCCGTTGGGAATAATAACATCGGCTCCATCCCATGTGGTGATTATACTGCTTCGGAAACCTATTGATTTGATGGTACCCGATTTTCCTCCAAACTCAACCACATCACCCACATTAATAGGTTTTTCAAATGCGAGGATCAATCCGCTTACGAGGTTACTGATCAGGGATTGCAAACCAAAACCGATACCCACACTTAAAGCTCCTAAAATTATGGTCAACCGATCCATGGGAATGCCTGCAGCAGAAAATGCCAATAGCACACCAATCGTTATTATTGAAATTCGTATTAGTAGAAGCCAGCTGCCAACACCCGCTTTTTTTTCGCGACTAGTTACAACACCTTTTTCACTCGAAGCAAAAAATGTAACAATGCTGGAAACTATTCCGGACAAGAAAAGAATAAAGAAAAACACAAAAACACTTTGGATAGTAAAAGTGGATTCGCCGATCGTCCTTTCTTTCACCATGAAATCGGTAAACTGTTGGGTAATCTTCCTGAAGAAATAGAAGCTCCTTCCAAATAAAATAAACCAGCCGATCAAAAGCAGGTAATAAAATATGGGGGGCACTTTTTTGCCTACTGTTTCAAAATTGATATACAAAGTTTTTTTGTCAGGCGTTGTGTATACCTGTGGAGCGATTGTCAGCATTTCATTGATCATTCGTACTACCCAGAAAAATAATATTGCGTTGACGAGGCCGAAAATACCGCTGGTTAAAAAAGATTTTGCAAAATTATATCTCCCATAAATATTCGCTATCGCAGCTGTAAGTTCCATCAAAATGAAAAAGCCGATAAATATCCTGACTCCTTTTTCTTTCAATTCTTTCCGACGGCCACCTATTAAAAAAACAAGACCATAGCCCACACACGTTAACGACAGTACAAGCATTCCGTATCTTTCAAGGCGGGAAGATTGAAGTATTAAGTTGTCAATAGTTGCCAGGAAAAACAACAGCAACATTATTAGCCATGCTGACATCCAGTATTTGATAATGAAATTCCTGAAAATGAATGTAAGGATGATAGCTGAAATGCTCCATAATATAATACTGAATATAAAAGGCGGCTCACGGAAAATAAATTGGAAAACACATAAAACAATAAGTACCGACGACAAAAGAGGATACCTTAAAACAGGGTATTCCTGTTGACCGGCAGGTAGCGGCTGAGCCGAACCTAATTTTCTCTTCAGGTTTCTTAAAAAAACTGTCAGCCCTGTGATCAGGAAGAACAGCAATACAATTTTGCCTGAATTATTTTTTGAATAAAAAGAAAGAACCAACCTTGCTTTTTCTTTTGACAGGTAAAAAATTTCTTTTAAAGGTCTTTTGAAAGCAACAGGTTCCCAGATACTGACTGTTTCCCTGTCCGATAATGAAACTGCAAGTTCTTCCCTGTATTTTTCAATTTGCTCAATACCATCTTCCAGTTTAACAGTAACAAAATTCACCCTGGTTTGTAATTGCTGTACCTTCTGGATCGCCTTTTTAAGAGCAGTATCAGCAGGTCTCATTTCTTTTATCACCAGTGTTATTTTGCTCATCAGGTTTATGAGGCTGATAGAATCTGAGGGCAACTCGATGAGAATACTGTCGCTGGCCAGGGAATCAATATTGTTCTGGTAACCCACAAGGCTTTTAAGATAAGATTCCAGGGAATGTTTTGAGATTTCTGCCCTGTTAAGCAACTCGCTTAAAAGTGATGAAGTAGTAGCAAGGTTTCTTTCTGTTTGCGTGGTGCCTTTATTTGTAAAAATACCATCGCCGGCCACGTCATATAAGCGAAGTATATAATTCAGTTGAGAGGCTATGCCTGCTGTATCAATTCCGTTTTCTAAGTAATCATTTGCTTTTTGGGAAACCTTCAGGATATCATCAAGTACTTTATTTTGTCTTGCAGCGATCTTATCTCGATTGAGTTGGTCAATATTTTTTTTGATCTCATCCGCTACCCGTTGTCTTAATGGGATCAAAACTTCTTTGGTTACTGTATCTGTTATGATCGTGTCGTGAGCAGTAGGTTCCCGCTTGACAAGAGTGTCCTGCTGAGCCGATACAAAAATGCAAATGGAAGACGCAAAGAAAAGTAAGGAGATGTGTAGTAACTTTGCTGGCATTACAAGTTTATTAATTCATGATTGAAGCGATCACAAAAATCATAGACAAAGAGAAGTTACGAAGAAATTGTTTATGACTGATGGTTCCAAATTTTAGTTACTATGTCCTTTGATCGAGATTTCATGAGTTAATTCTTTTCTTCTTTATTTTGTTTCTTCTTTTCTTTTTTTAGTTCCTTTTTTTCCTCACGATAGGTTTTCTTGTTTTCTTTGGACATGATCAGTGTTTCTTTTAATCCGTTTAAAACTGATTTAATAATAAGATTGACGAATGCTTTATTCTTATCCCGTTCGGCACTAAATTTTACAATGCGTTGTGGTTTGTCTGCTGAAGCCGGGTTTGCTGCAGGGATAACTGTATTGGCACCAAATGCAAGGAGAGAACTTTTCCATTTTGCTTTTCCCTCCAGGTCGATATCAATGTCGAGATCATGATACAAAAATTTTATAGTGCCGGCTGTATTTGCCCGGTAAGCAGTACCTGAAAAAGTTATTTCATCAACGGTGCCTTTATTAATACTTGCCGGTGTATATGCTTCGATCAATTTATTCAGATCGGGTAAATTAAATTTCTCAATTCTGCCATCAAAACTGAACTGAGGGTTTAAATAATCAAAACCTAAACTAAGATTTAAATGAGCTTTATTCTCTATATATGCATTTGCTTTTACGATCAGTGCTTCATTGAATGAAAGATTGGTAATGTTTTTTACTTCCAGTGAAGCACGGTTCAAGTTAGCCGTTGCCATGCTGCCATCAGGAATACGTTCTTTGTTTACCAGTGTTACATTTGTTGCTTTTACTAGTTTTATCAGTAGCGGCGGCTTTATTGTTTTTACAGACTGTCCCAGGTATTGTGGAAATTTTTTTGTATCAACTGGTTTTGTCATGTCTTTATAAATAGAAGCTGATACCTTATCGAGGATGATCTCATCAATAAATATTTTCCCCTTGTGTATCAACGAATCGAAATTAACACCGATCATATTCAAACTACCTGCAGAACCGGAAAAATCTGTGTGTTGAAATTTGTGCGGTGCCTGTAACCTTGCTTGGCTGACATTTGGTTTGAAGACAATTTCATTCATCTTTATGGATCTGTCTTTGTAAGAAAGATCAAATGATCGCATTGTAATATTAAAAAGGCTATCGGCAGTTTGAATATCCAATTCTTTTAGACCTGTACTAAAATCAGCGAAATGATAAACGGACGTATCGGGTGTTTGCTCTACATTGAGTGAATCAATGTTTATTTTGAGATCCTTAAGGGTTAAATATTTTAAGGCCCTCTTTTGTATTTTGCCTGTAAACTCTCCAACGGAGATGTGAACATTTTTATAGGATATAACATCTTTGCCAAGTTCCTGGTCGATGAGCAGATCCCTGATTGAAAAATTTAATTTCCTGATATTGAACTCCCGGTCTTTGGCCTGGTTGTTAGAATGAAAAGAAGCATCAACCATGTCAAATTCTTTAAGAACAAATGATTCAATATAACGTTTATTGGTTTTTTTTGACTGGCCTGCGGTATCTTTTACCGGAAAGAAAACAGGCAATTTATCCTGGATATTGAATTCAACCTCCGGTTCAATTATTTCAATTTTATCAAGCTTGAGAATGTCCGACTTTATTAAAGTTGAAATCTGAACATTTTTAAGGATCATTTTATGTGTCCTGAGTCTAAGAGAACTATTGATATAGGGATAATTGTTCAAAGATCCTTCCAATTGATTTAACTCTACATTGTATACACTAACGTTGCCCGCCAACAAATTGACACTTAGTTTTTCAAATTTTAATTCATAAACATCTGAAATAATATTTGAATTGAAACTTTTGATCAGCGCATTTGTAAGGATCCGGTTTAAATTATAGTACAAGAAAACAAAGCCCGCAATCAGAAGGAGAAAAAAGACAATAGTTATCCTTAGTATGATCCTTTTTACACGGCCTTTTCTTTTCATTGGTTTAGCAACTTTCATCATAACAACTTTTTTGGTAAGTGTTAGTCATAGAAAGGATATTGATAGTAGCGCTGTAGCAAAAAATAGAGGTCATTAAAGCTTTTGCTTAAGGTGAGATGAGATCGAATGTAATTTAAGATAAAAACCCAATAATGATCGATTGGGTTTAATTACTTGATCCTTGGTATCCGCATATTATAGTCTCCCTGTTTTAATTGGAAAGCTTCTACTTTTCCTTCGGCATTTCTTATAACAGAAAAAAAAGCATTTGGCACTTCACGAACAGAGAAATTGTTATTGTCAGAAAAGAACATTTGATAACCGGTTGCAGGTTGAAAATTCTGTTGCAAACAAAGAGCATCACCGCAGAAAGAAACGGTAAGTGTATCTTTTTCTAAAAGGAAATTACCAACCAATTTTTGCAATGTATCTTTTGGAAGAGTTACTGTCTTTCTAAAAGTTGGCGTATAAAATCCTTTCCAGTCATAAACAATGGCTACACTGTTAAGCAATTCAGTGATCACTGCAAAATTTTCACCATTGATCATGATCACAACACCATTTCCTCCCTGCATACTTCCATAAGATGTACAAAGAAATGCTTCATTACCTCCGTTATGAGTAAAATACAATTGTCCTTTCTTGTTTTCAATGAATACACCCAGCGCTGCGTTACTATCTATATATGGAGTTAATCTTTTTTTCATCATTGCCTGCGACAAAATTTTTTTTGATCTTCCTTCCAGTGCCAATTGGCATTCTATAATATATTTCGCAAGATCAGTAGGAGTGGTCCATAAACCGGCAGCTGCCTGTTCCGGATAGACATGATATTTGCCTTTTACCGGTTTACCATTTCCATAATAACCAGTTGCAAGGTTGGCTGTAGCAGTTGGTGGTTGTTGGTAGCTGCTATTCGTCATATCTAATGGTTCCAATACATTTTTTTGCATCCAATCAGCATAATTGCTGTTGGTGACATTGGTTAGTATCAGTTGACTGATCGTTATACCTCCACCTGAATATTTATATTTTTTACCGGGCTCAAATAAAGAACGAACAGCTTTGGTATTGGCGGGTCGCTTGCCATCCAGTATTTGTTGCAACGTTGGTAATGTATCCGTTTTTTCATAGCCGGGAAAACCATGAATATCTAAACCGGGTGTATGACTTAACAGGTTATAGGTAGATATTTTTTTATTGTGAGATAAACTATCATAAGGAAATTTCCAGCTCGAAAGATAATTGTTGATGTCTGCTTCCGGGTCCAGTTTTCCCATCTCTACTAACTTTAATATACCAAGGCTGTTGATGCTTTTACTGATAGAAGCTGCCTGAAATCGGGTATCGGTTGTCACTTTTCTTTTTTCTTCTGTATCAGCCCATCCATATCCTTTTGCCCATTCAATTTTATAATCATGGATCACGGCAATACTGAGTCCTGGTATCGCTGTTTCTTTCATTCGTTTTTCAAGATTCAATTTTGGAATTGTGTCCCCAAAAATTACTGAAGGGGCTAATGAATTTTCAATTGCAGTTATTTTCTTTTGGATCGCCGGGTCAATGGTTTGGCTGGAAACAGTAAGCGGTAATAAAAGCAGAATGAGAAATTGTTTCATTTTTAATGGTTATGGTTTGAGCGCTAAATTAAGTGAATTGGAGCCGCTTTGTACTGACTTTTAAACAGGTCAAAATACCTTTTATATAAATGGTCGTTTTCGGAATTATTAATATTTCTAATTTAGGTTGTAACTATGCAAGCCCTGAAACGTATCACCATTGAATTGCTATAACCCGGGCTATAAAAACAAAATGATCTTTATGAAAGCTTTCATTTTAATTCTGCATGCAATTTTTTTTACAAGTATTGTTTCGGCTCAAAATCTGGAATTGCCCAGGTCAAAAAAAACTGATAACCGCTATTGGCTTTTGGGTTTGGGACTCTCCATTCAAAATATGTATGATGAAGGAATTTCCTATGTCCGTTACAAAGGCACAGGTATAGCTCCGTCAATTGGCCTCATCAAAAGCAGCGAAAAGAAATACTGCCAGTTTCTGCTGCAGCCAACATTTAATAAATTAACAACGGAAAGAAGCAATGAATTAAGACCAATGGAAGTAAGGACCACGCGGTTTGTATTGGATTATCAATATTTAGTAAGAGTAAAAGAGTGGAATGAAAAATTAAAACTGTATGCAGGCGGAAATGCTTCATTGCTCTTTAATCTTAAGAGAGCAGAACAATTGGATAATTCACAGTTAGTGTATGATTATGCATTAAGTATAGGGCCCGCAGCCAAACTTGATAAAACTGTAAAATGGAATAAACGAGAATGTGTAGCAACATTTGGTCTTAGTATACCGCTGCTCTCTCATATTGCCCGGCCTTACTACCTGAACCGTATTGAATTCATTGATCCGAAAAATGATTTCCTCGGTGACCTGTTCAGTAACAGTAGTGTTGTTACTGTAAATAAAAACTTTCGGATAACCAGCGACCTGTCATTTACCTATCCTTTATTCAATAAAAATGAACTGAAACTTGGATACACGTGGGATTTTTATAAAATGACAACTATTAATTCAGTGTATGCTGCAGAACATCTTATTTCAATTTCGTTCCTGTCAAACTATTAATCTAAAATGATCCGAGCATGAAAAAAATATTTTTTCTTTTAACGATAGCCGCAGTTTTACTCTCGTGTGAAAAAGCGATCATGCCAGATTCGGCATCTGCTGGTGCAGAAGAAACTTTTGAAACTCTTTGGCAAACCATTGACCGTGGATATTCTTTTTTTGAGTATAAGAATATTGATTGGAATTCGGTTTATCAAACATACCGTCCACAGATTAATAATAATATGAGCGACAGAGATTTTTTTAATAAGTGCTCTGAAATGTTGAATATATTAAAGGACGGGCATGTAAATTTAAGAGCCGGTTTTTCCACTTCCTACTACAATGATTTTTACCTGAACTTTCCTGCCAATTTTAATAAAGAAATTATTGACAGGAATTACCTGCGTGGTTTTCAAGTAACCGGACCGCTTTATCATACTGTATTAAGTGGGAACATAGGGTATATCTATTACGGAAGTTTTGCAACTCCGTTTACTGACGACCAGTTAGATGCTGTACTAACAATGTTCAATTCCATTGCCGGGTTAAAAGGGATCATTTTTGATGTAAGAAATAACCCGGGCGGCGATCCTGCGAATGCTTATCGTTTATTTAAAAGAATTGCAACACAGAATACATTGCTCTATAAAACAAAATATAAAAACGGTCCGGGACATAATGATTTTTCTGCCGAACAGGAAAGTATTATTGAACCTGCAACTGATAAAGTAATGTATACTGGTAAAATAGTTGTATTAACCAATCGTAAATGTTATAGTGCCTGCAATTTTTTTGTTGCAGGATGCAAAGCCTTTTCTCAAATAAAAATTGTGGGTGACCAAACTGGCGGTGGTGGGGGGCAGCCAACAGGTTTTGAATTGCCTAATAGCTGGTCTGTAAATTTTTCCGGTTCCATTACCAGCTTGCCCAATGGTTTTATAATTGAGAATGGCGTGTTGCCTGACATTGCAGTTGCATTAAATCCTTCTGATGAAGCAGCTGGAATAGATACAATAATTGAAAGAGCAAAAACACTTTTTTAGTGTGGCATTATCTTACATTTGGCAGAACATTTTTTTGTAACAATAATCATTAAACCATGGCAACCGTAAACATCTATCTTACTTTTAATGGCAACTGTGAAGAAGCGTTTAAATTTTATCAATCTGTATTTGGCGGCGAATTTCCTTATATCGGCCGTTTTAAAGATATGCCTGTGGGAGAAGGCCCTAAGCTTAAGCCGGGTGAAGAGAACAGGATCATGCATGTCTCATTACCGATCAGCAAAGAAACAATATTAATGGGCTGCGATACTGGTGGTGAATGGGCATTGGGGTATTCGCAGGGAAATAATTTTTCAATATCTATAACTGCTGATAGCAAGGAAGAAGCTGAAAAATTATTTAAAGGACTTTCGACTGGCGGTAAGGTGACCATGCCTCTAAGCAAAACTTTCTGGAGTGATTTTTTTGGGATGTTAACTGATAAATTCGGTATCAGCTGGATGATGAGTTTTAACTAGGCAAAGTCTAATTAAGGATACAACAAATATTTTTTCCGCATTTTTTTATATTCACTTAAGCCGGGCTCCCAACTTGCCCTGATCACTTCTTCTGATACACCATCAATGATCTGCTGGCGAAAAAGCCCTGAGCCAATTTGTATCTCAATATTATTCATCTGCTTGCTAAGCTTTGAGTCGAAGAATTTTTCCTTGTGCGGATGTGCTTTGTACAATTCCATGATCCATTGGATGTTTATCTTTTTCGATTTGCGCAATAGTTCAATATCATAATTACGCAAGTCCAATCCATAGCAAACCTCGTTCATGAATATGGGTGTTTCGGCCATTCCTTTTATACTGGTAGGGGTATAAGAAAATTCATATTTACCTTTTAATTCGGGACTACCAAGTACAGTGAAGGGGAACATAGTGCCGCGGCCATGATTCACATATACTCCTTCGAACATACATGTTGATGGATATAATAAAATGGCTTGTTGCGTATTTAAATTAGGGGAGGGTTTTACCGGCAATGTGTATGGCATGTCATGATTGTAATTAGCTACCGGAATTATTTTGATCTTACATTTTACTTTGTCCTTCAGCCATCCTTCACCGTTTGCCATCTGTGCAAATTCGCCAACCGTTAATCCATGTGACATCGGGATCGGGAACATGCCAATACCTGATTTATATTTCATATCGAGTATTGGGCCATCGATCAAATAACCATTCGGATTTGGCCGGTCGAGTATCAGCATTTCTTTTCCATTCTCATAACATGCTTCCATTAATCGTGATAGTGCATTTATATTGGTATAAAAGCGAACGCCAACATCCTGCAGATCGTAGATCAATATATCTACGTCAGCAAGATCTTCTTTAGTAGGTTTGTTTTTTGCTCCATACAGTGATACTACAGGAATACCCGAGGCAGGATCTATTTCATCTGCCACTTCTACTCCGGCACTGGCATTGCCACGAAAACCATGTTCTGGACCAAATACTTTTACAATGTTTACTCCAAGAGTTTTAAGACTGTCAACAAGATGCGTTTTACCAATGACACTTGTTTGGTTTGCCATGATGGCAACTCTTTTTCCTTTGAGAAGCGGTAGGTATTTTGCTGTTCGTTGGGCACCAGTTTGTATTTCTTTTTTATTTATATCCATGCCAACTTTTTCGAGACCCAGTTTAGATGATGCACAAAAAATAAAGGTGCTTGCAATAAGAATAAAAGATATCGATCGCATGAATAAAAATTAAGAATGTGAAAATAGCTAGTTCTACGGAATAAATGACGATGGAGTCATTTAACCATATGCTAGCGAAGGTTTCATAAAAAACTTTCGTCATAATAAAGAAGCTGCTATATTCTCTATAACGAATATTAGTTGTAGCGTCATGTAGCAGAGTTTATTAATTAAAATATTGTAACCCGATAAAAACTGTTGACGAAAAAAAGAAAAAAACTAGGCTTTACATATTAGTTCTATTTATGATGCTATCATTATATAGCTACGTTGTTACTCCCATTTTTAGGTAATTGATATAGGTTTGTTTGATTGTGATGCAGAATTTACCTGAATGGGATTTTTTTTCCTCAATTGATCTCTTGTCGGCTCTCACCGTTTAACCAGCAATTAAAAATCGATGGCATGTGAATTGTAATATTTCTATGCAATTCTTTTGATAATTTTTATTATTTCAACTTATCATGCAAAGGAAATTTATTGTGATTATTATTTGGTTTTTTGTGTTGAGTAAAGTCACTTTATTAAAAGCACAGGATACAAGCTTTATTACTTCTGTAGTTAAATTGGATCTTGCATCAGCAATCGCTTATGCAAAGCAACACAACATCCAGGTGAATATCACAAGACTTGATGAAAGACTAAGTGAGCAGGATCTTTTGTTATCAAGAGCTGCAAAATATCCGGATCTTTCTGGTTCAGCTACTCAATCAATAACACATCATAAGGGCACTACAAATCCTGTTGTAGGTGGATTTCAAACGCAATCAAATCTTGCCGGAAATTATTCTCTCAATTCATCATGGATCCTTTTTCAGGGCGGATATTTGAACAATGACATTCGATCAAAAACATTACAGACCGAGGCTGCTAATTTGAATACTTCTATTGTACAAAATGATATTACGCTACAGCTCACCCAGGCCTATTTAAGTGTTTTAGTTGCAAAAGAGGCAATCGTTTATCTGCAAAACCTGTTAAAAACCTCGCAGGCACAATATGAATTAGGTAAAACAAAATTTAATGCGGGCAGTATTGCAAAAAAAGATTTGTTGCAATTAGAAGCGCAGGCAGCAAGCGATCAATATAATCTCGTAACTGGAGAAAATCAATATCGCCAGAATGTAGTTACCCTAAAACAAATTTTGCAATTGCCAACAACCACGGGCTTTACACCAGTGATGCCGGATACGTTAATTGTAGAGCAAGCATTGCCCAACTTACCCGAGGCACAACGACTTGCTTTGCAAAACAGGCCGGAAATTCAATACAATGACTTGCAAATTAGAATTGCAGAAACAGAATTACAAAAAGCAAAAGCAGGGTATAAGCCAACATTGAGTGCCGGCGGATCGGTCTCTACCGGTTATTCCGATAACCAGGATACAAAATATTTTTCCCAGGTGAATGATAATCTTTTTCAACGTGTGGGGCTTACTTTATCAGTTCCAATTTTTGATAACCGTACCAATAAAACAAATGTTGAAAGATCTAAAATATTAATTGAGCAATCAAAACTTACACTTGAGCAAACAAAAACGGTATTGAACCAGCAAGTGGAGCAGGCTTATATCGCGGTTCTTAATTCATTGGCACAATATAAAGCAGCCGATGTTCAGTTAAAAGCCAATCAGCAGGCATATGATATATCACTTGAGCAATTAAAGCTTGGTGCTATAAATACTGTTGATCTTTTGGTGCAGCGAAATTTATACATGCAATCATTGCAGAACTACATACAGGCAAAGTATAATTCTATCCTCAATACTAAAATATATGAGTTCTACATGGGACAACCTATAAGATTATAAAATGAAAAAAAGAAAATGGATCATATTGTCAGTTGTGATCATTGCGTTAGCCATCATTTTTATCTGGCGACAAAGAAACAAAGCCCCTGAAATTGTATTAGCGACCGAGAAACCGCATTATGGTTATATAGCAAATGCAGTAACAGCAACAGGAACTATTCAACCTGTAGATACGGTAGCGGTTGGTACACAGGTTTCGGGGACGATCAGCAAAGTGTATGTAGATTTTAATTCCGTTGTAAAAAAAGGGCAGCTGCTCGCAGAATTAGATAAAACAATTTTGAATGCTCAGGCACAGCAAATAATAGCCAATTTGCAGCAGGCACAAAGCCAGATAACTTATCAGCAAAGCAATTATAACCGGCAATCACAATTGTATAATGCGGGTGCCATTAGTAAAGCAGAATTAGAAACTGCGCAAAATGAATATAAAGTTGCACAAGCAAATGTGCTGAGCGTAAGAAGTCAATTGCAGGCGGCGCAAAAAAACCTTTCGCTTGCAAATATTTATTCGCCTATCGAAGGCACTGTGCTTTCAAGAAATGTTAGTGAAGGACAAACGGTAGCAGCGAGTTTTAGCACACCTACATTATTCAGCATAGCAAAGGACCTTACACATATGCAGGTAAGAGCTGCGGTTGATGAGGCTGATATCGGAAATGTGCAGAAAGGTCAACGGGTGAGTTTTATGGTTGATGCTTTCCCTAATGATGTGTTCAATGGAACACTGCAGGAGATCCGTTTGCAACCAAGCATTTCTTCTAACGTTGTTACGTACGCAACGATCATAAATGCTCCTAATGACCAATTGAAATTAAAACCGGGAATGACTGCCAATAGCACCATTTATACAAAAGAAGAAAACAATGCATTAGTGATCTCAGCAAAAGCGACGAAGTTCAAACCTGATTCAAGCATGATAAAAAAATATGATATCGTAGATGATCGAAAAGAAAGAAGAGAACAACAAAAAAATAATGGCTCAAGCAATACAAAGTATAGTGGTAAACCTGGCAGAGATTCTTTATCGGCTGATACAAGCTCAGCGAAAAGAGCATCTGTGTGGGTTTTGAATGGCAACACACTTACAAGACGTTTTATCAGGATTGGTCTTGAAGATGGAACACAAGTGCAGGTTTTAAGTGGATTAATAGAAGCAGATATTGTAGTTGATGGAGTGCAGCAAACAGGAACAAAAGCAAATCAAAATAATGTAAGAAGTCCATTTATGCCTCAACGAAGAACGGGACAAACTGGTAGCGGGAATAGGCAGGTGGGCGGAAACAGACCATCACAATAAAATAAAATGGCAAATAAAATATTAGACATACATGACCTCAAAAGAGAATTTCAAATGGGCGTGGAAATTGTAAAAGCACTGAAAGGTGTTTCTTTTTCCGTGGAAGAAGGAGAATTTGTTACGATTATGGGAAGTAGCGGATCCGGGAAAACAACCATGTTAAATATTTTAGGTTGTCTTGATAAACCAACAAGTGGTACATACCTATTAGATAACGTCAATGTAAAGGAACTTTCCAGAAATGAATTGGCGCAATTGAGAAACCGCAAAATAGGATTTGTGTTCCAGGCATATAATTTATTGGCAAGAACATCTGCCATGGAAAATGTGGAGTTACCATTATTATATAACCCTGGAATTTCTACTTCGCAAAGACACCAGATGGCAGTAAAAGCATTAGAAGCAGTAAAGCTTTCTGATCGTCTTGATCATTTACCGAATCAATTATCAGGTGGGCAACAGCAGCGGGTAGCGATCGCAAGAGCTTTGGTCAATGCCCCTGTAATGATCCTTGCCGATGAAGCAACAGGTAATCTTGATACAAAAACTTCTTATGAGATCATGGCATTGTTCCAGGAATTGAATAAGCAAGGAAAGACGATTGTTTTTGTAACACATGAACCTGACATTGCAGCATTCAGCAGCCGTACCATTACTTTAAAAGATGGTAAAGTGATAAAAGATCAGAAGAATGAAAATATTCGTTCTGCAAAAGATATGCTTGCTGCTTTGCCGGTAAATAATGAATAGAATGAATTTATTTAACCTTATACGAGTTGCGTTGCGGGCATTAAGAAGAAATAAGTTGCGTGCATTTCTTACAATGCTTGGAATAATCATTGGTGTGGGTGCAGTAATTGCGATGGTAGCGATAGGGCAGGGTTCAAAGAAAAGTATACAGGATCAATTGTCAACTATGGGATCGAACATGATTACGATTCGTCCTAATAGTAATCAAACTCCCGGTGGTGGAGCAAGAATAGATGCAAGCAATGTGCAATCGCTGACGCTTGATGATATCAAAGCCATGCAAACGCAGGCGCAATATATAAATGCAGTGTCTCCGGCTGTACAAAGTCGCGGCCAGGCGATCAATGCTGCGATGAATTGGCCCACTACTATCCAGGGAGTGAGTCCAGATTTTCTAGCCATACGTAATTGGCCTTTAAAGTCCGGAACTTCTTTTGGCAATGAAGACGTAAATGGCGCGGCTAAAGTTTGCCTTGTTGGGCAAACTGTTGTTGATAATATTTTTGATCCCTCAGATGACCCGGTTGGTAAGATCATACGTTTTAATAAGATCCCTTTTAAGATCATTGGTGTATTAAGTGAAAAAGGAGAAAATGCATTTGGACAGGACCAGGACGACATTATTTTGGCACCTTATACAACTGTCCAAAAAAGGATCTTAGCTATCAACTATATTCAAACAATTTATGCTTCGGCAATAAATGAAGAAAGCTCAGCCGCGGCTACGCAGGAATTGAGTCAAATACTTCGCACAACACATAAATTAAACAGTAATGAACAGGATGATTTTACAGTTCGAACACAAGCGGAACTGATAAGTACTTTCAGCAGCACGAGCCAATTGCTTACTGTATTGCTGGCGGCAATTGCAGGGATTTCATTATTGATTGGTGGCATAGGGATCATGAATATTATGTACGTATCAGTAACCGAAAGAACAAAAGAAATAGGATTGCGAATGTCGATCGGCGCAAGAGGGATCGATATACTACTTCAGTTTTTGATAGAAGCTATTGTAATAAGTATTACAGGTGGAGTTATAGGCGTTCTTTTCGGAGTAATATCCTCAAAAGTAATTACTGCAATTTTATCCTGGCCGACATTTGTATCTCAGTCATCCATTATTTTGTCCTTTATTGTATGCGCAGTTACAGGGATATTTTTTGGATATTACCCGGCACAAAAAGCTTCAAGGCTTGATCCTATTGAAGCACTGAGATATGAATAAACAATTTTCCGCTGATCTATTATTAATTCATTATCCAGTTACTGGCTTTCACTGTTTTTGATCGCACTCACAATTGCCTCTTGTCTATGCATGGGCTCACGGTTATCATCAAATTCATGACCCCCGGTGTTTAGTGCTGTGAAAGCAAAACCCGTAACAGGCTCACTATGTATTTTTCCAAAATAATAAACTCCTCTCCTGGAATTCATTTTGGTATAATCTAACTGGTAAACATTACCTGAGATCTCACATGTTGTTGTTGGCATATACTTTTATTTAGAAATTGAGGAGGCT
>Ga0207641_10001170_pt1 | contig 26387 bp, 26 predicted proteins | sample KBSSwiS62_FD_184306 | JGI IMG/M metagenome (GOLD analysis project Ga0207641, IMG submission 184306) | Switchgrass rhizosphere microbial communities from Kellogg Biological Station, Michigan, USA - KBS Switchgrass S6-2 (SPAdes) (version 2) | ecosystem: Host-associated > Plants > Roots >... | reverse complement strand
GAAGAGGTTGCCGAAGAACTTCGTGCCGATGACGACCCGGTCGCGTAGCGCGGACTGGCCGCCGAAGTAGTCGCCGACGATCGCCTCGGCATGGCCGTTGGTGTAGATGTTGGCCGTGTCGATCGAGTTGCCACCCTGGTCGAGGTAGGCCGCCAGCATCGACTTCGACTCCTCCGGGCTGCCACCCCAGCCGTGATCCTCACCGAAGGTCATGGTTCCGAGGGTGAACGGGCTGATCCGCAATCCCGAGCGGCCAAGTGTGGCATAAGAATTCAGCGACATGGTGGGGTCCTCAATCTTCGAGTCATCGAGGTGTTCGTGTGGCATCTCGAAGTCAACTCCCTCGAGGCCCGCTGGCCTAGACCGATGTGTGCAGATCGTTGCACGATCCGCTCAACTTTGTTCGGATCGTGCTCTGCTACGGCGGGTTCTCGTGCTTCACTCGACTGATGGACCACCTGGGCGCATTGCGTGCTCGCATCGCGCATCTTGCTGCGACGGGCAATGGGCCGGTGTGCATCGAGGGAATGACGATCCTGTCGACCGAGCATCCAACCGAACCCTTGGGTTCGATCAACGAACCGGTGTTCGCGCTCGTTGCTCAAGGCGCGAAGCGGGTTGTCGTCGGCGAGCACGTCTTCGACTTTCGAGCCGGCAAATATCTCTCCGTGACCGTCGATCTGCCGGTGACGTCGCAAATCACCCAGGCCACTCGCACCGAGCCGTACCTGGTGTTCGGGCTGCCACTCGAACCGGCCCTCATCACGGCGCTGCTGATGGAAGCCGGTCCCGTCCTTGCCCGCCCTCGCAGTGGACCTGCCATCGCAGTCAGCGACGCCGACGACGATTTGATCGACGCCGTCGTCCGACTCCTTCGCCTCGTCGACCGGCCACGCGATTTCGCCGTCCTCGCCCCCGGTGTGCGTCGCGAAATACACTGGCGCTTGCTCAACGGTCCCCAGGCTTCACTCGTGCGAGAAATCGGACTGATTCAAGGTCCGCTCGCCGTCACGACTCACGCCATCGAATGGCTCAAAGCGCATTTCAACGAAGTCATACGCATCGACGACCTCGCAGATGCCGTCGGCGTAAGTGTCTCGTCACTCAACCGCCACTTCCGCGCAACGACGGCGATGAGCCCGCTGCAGTACCAGAAACAGCTCCGACTCCAACGGGCACGCATCGAACTGATGACGTCGCCGCACGACGTCGCCGCCGTTGGCCACTCCGTCGGCTACGACAGTCCATCGCAGTTCAGCCGCGAATACCGGCGTATGTTCGGCATTCCCCCAGGGCAGGACGCCGCGCACCGGCGGACCGCGTCAGTCACCAGGGAGCAGACACGCTGAGCAGCACGGTGCGGCTCGACGGCGCTCCGCGGACCGTGTCGAACACCTCCGCCGCCTCCCTGCCCGCCGCCAAATGCACATGGGTCTCTGACCCCACAGACCGAAACGACACGACCCTGCTTCGCTCTGACAGCGACCGGCCGCGCGTTCTCGACCGACTCGAAGATGCGGCGGATCAGGACAGCCCGATCGACTGTTTGGCTGCTCAGGCGTCGGGGTTATCTTCGGTCACTGTGACGGGATCTGGATGTCGGAGAACAGCACTCGCACGCCCCCTCTGCTATTCCAACGAACGGCAGGGTGGCCGAGCCGCGCAGAGCCTGCGGCACAGCGGTGATTATCGGCTCACCCTTGACCACGGCTTTGTCCTTCGGTCGCCGCTCGTAGCCCCCCTCGCCCAGGTTTCGAGAGTCGACCGGGGCACGACGAGGTGTTTTGCGGCGTCAGTCAGCGTGTATAGAGGAATGTCGAAGCGCAGACTCTCACGCGTCTCGAAGATCTACGTACTACGATAGTAGGTCGTGGGCGAAGAGCTGCGATCCCTCAGTCCGATTGCCGGTTGACGGCCGCGTTGTTCCCTGCGGGGCCGCCCACTGACATGTTCTTCGACAAGCGATATTGGACAGGTACGCAATGGAGATGGCCGATTCGCCGGGGATACCGCGCAAGCGTAGGAAGCGTGTGTGGTTGATCGCCGCCGCGGCGGGTTTCTTAGTGATCTTGGGCGTAACCGCCTTAGCGACACGCGGTTTCGGCCTCGCCAAGTCGACGGACCGCCACTCGAACGAACGTGCAGCGCAGGACCGCTGCGAATCCGAGGTACTCAACAGGCTGGCGTCGCCGTCGACGGCGAAACTGTCAAACGTCGAGGCGGTAAGCACCGCACTCGACCCTGACAGCATGGATCTTTTCTCACTACTTGACGACCCTCTCAAAGGGGTCGACCACTCCCGCATCACGGTGTCGAGCGTCTCTGGTGCCGTGGATGCACAGAACGCATTCGGAGCCACGATCCATGACCCCTTCAGCTGCCGTGCCTACTTCATCGACGGCAACCTGGTTCACACCCTTGTTCTTTTCGACCACGACCACTAGTTCCTGGTGCATAGCCAATGCGCGCTCAGCTGTCGCCTATATCTTCACCGAATCTTTGTCGAATCAGTACCGCGGGCTTATCCGGCACCGGAAGGCTGCGCCGTGGGAACGCTCGTCGAGTGGACGTGATGTTGGGGCGGCGAGGCGGCGCAGCTCATGAGCATCGAAGCTTTCCGGTAATGCTGGAAGAAGGAAGCTATGACGGAGTCGACGGTTCTTGACGTGCACGGTTTGAACTGGGCCAGTTCGACGGCGGTGGTGGAAGCGACTCTGTTGAGACGGCCGGGCGTGAGGTCGGTTGAGGCGAATGCGGTAAACCAAACGGCGACGGTCGGTTACGACCCGGCGACCACCTCGGTTGCGGAACTGGCCAGATGGGTTCAAGAGTGCGGGTTCCACTGCGCGGGGCGGTCGGTGCCCAATCACGTCTGCGATCCGATGTCCGAACCCAACCACGACACTGCCGGGGCGCAGCACGCACATGACGCCGCGCCGGGCCGCACCCCGCAGGAAACGATGGGTCACGGCGGTGGGCACGCCGGCATGTCGATGGATCACATGGTTCGCGATATGCGCAACCGATTCCTCGTGGCGCTGGCATTGTCGATCCCGATCATGTTGTGGTCGCCAATGGGCCGCGACATGTTCGGGTTCACTGTTCCGACGCCGTTCGGACTGCGCGACGACGTATTCACCCTGCTGCTGAGCCTGCCGGTCGTCTTCTACTCGGCGTGGATTTTCTTCGACGGTGCCTGGCGGGCGCTTCGGGCCCGCACGTTGGACATGATGGTGCTCGTTGCCGTCGCGGTGGGCGCGGGCTGGCTCTACAGCCTCGGAGTGACGCTGACCGGTGGCGGTGAGGTGTTCTACGAGGCCGCTTCAGTGTTGACGACGTTCGTCCTATTGGGCCATTGGTTCGAGATGCGAGCCCGCGGCGGCGCGAACGACGCTATTCGCACCCTGCTCGAGCTGGCGCCCCCGATGGCAATCGTGCTGCGCGACGGCGGACCGGTGGAGATTCCGACCGCCGAGGTCGCAGTGGGTGACCTTCTGCTCATTCGGCCGGGGGCCAAGATCCCCGTGGATGGCACGGTGGCCGACGGCACGTCAGACGTCGACGAATCCATGGTCACCGGCGAAAGCCTGCCGGTGTCAAAGGCGCCCGACTCCAAGGTGATTGGCGCGTCCATCAACACCACGGGCACGCTGCGGGTCCTGGCCACGAAGGTCGGCTCGGACACCGTGCTGGCACAGATTGTCGCGATGGTTCAGGAAGCGCAGAACTCCAAAGCCCCTGGGCAGCGCTTCGCCGACAGAGCGGCGTTCTGGTTGGTTCTGGTCGCGCTGATCGGCGGCACCGCCACCTTCCTGGTTTGGTGGGCCGTCGGTGCTGGCGTCCAAACCGCGTTGCTGTTCGCGATCACCGTCGTGGTCATCACCTGCCCGGATGCCTTGGGACTGGCCACGCCGACCGCGATCATGGTCGGTACCGGGTTGGGCGCCAAGCGGGGCGTGTTGTTCAAGAACGCGACCGCGCTGGAGACGTCGGCGCGCATCGATACCGTCGTGATGGACAAGACGGGCACGTTGACCAAAGGTGAACCGGAAGTGACCGACGTGGTCGTCGACGGAATTGCGGAGGACGAATTCCTCGCCATGGTGTCCGCGGTCGAAACCGATTCCGAGCACCCACTTGCGGGGGCGATAGTTCGTTATGCGGCCGATCGCGGTGTTGCTGCGGGGTCACTGACTGATTTCCGGAACGTGCCTGGGCACGGTGCCGTCGCGACGGTGGGGGGACGGCGCGTCGCGGTCGGTAATCGCAAGTTGATGGTCGGGGAGGGGGTCGAGTTCGGGGCGCTGATGCAACGGCGCGACGAACTTGCTGCGGGTGGTCGCACCGCGGTCCTGGTGGGCGTCGACGGACGGGGCGTGGGTGTCATCGCCCTGGCGGACGCCGTGCGCGAGACGTCCGCCGAAGCGGTGTCCGCGCTGCACGACCTCGGTGTCGAGGTGGTCATGCTCAGCGGCGACAACCAAGCCACCGCCAATCGGATCGCCACGCAACTGGGAATCGACACGGTCATCGCCGAGGTGTTGCCCGGTGACAAAGCAGCCAAGATCGCTGAATTGCAACGGCAGGGCAAGAAGGTCGCGATGGTCGGTGATGGGGTGAACGACGCTCCGGCGCTGGCTCAAGCCGATCTGGGGGTGGCGATCGGTGCGGGCACCGACGTCGCCATCGAGACTGCAGATCTGGTGTTGATGCGCTCGGACCCGCTCGACGTCGCGATCGCGCTGCGGATCGGACGGGGCACGCTACGAAAGATGCGCCAGAATCTTGGTTGGGCGGTCGGCTACAACGTGATCGCACTGCCCATCGCGGCGGGGGTGTTCGTACCATCGTTGGGTTTGGTTCTGCGCCCAGAGATCGCTGCCCTGTCCATGTCGGGCTCCAGTTTCATCGTGGCTGTCAACGCGTTGATGCTCAAACGGCTCAGGTTGCCGAGCGCACTCAAGGAGCAGCAGTGAGCATCAACTTCGATGGCATCGAAAGAGCTTTGCGGCAAAGAACATTCGGCACGCTATCGACCCTGACCGAACGGGGCGTACCACATGCGACGGGCGTGGTCTACGCCGTGTCGCCGCACGAGGAACCCTTAGCCCTGTACGTGACGACGCGGACGACCACCCGCAAGGCTCGCAACGTCCGCGCACATCGTGATGTGGCCTTCGTCGTCCCAGTGCCGCATCGATTCATTCCGCCGTTCCCGCCTCGTGCCATCCAATTCCTGGGAACGGCCACGCTCGTAGCCGCCGATGACGAAGGGGCGAACCGAGGGTTTGAGTCGTCTTGGTTCCTCCGCAGAATCCTGGCATCCGAGCGACGCATCGTGACCGACGGTGGCGAGCTCTGCTTCATCCGTATCCTCCCCGACGGCACGCTGTTCACCTACGCGATGGGTATCTCCATGATCGAGAACCTCAGGCATCCGCGGGCCGCGATCGGTCGTGTGGCGATCCCTGCCGGCAGGTAGAACGACGTCGGGTGTCACCTCGGGTCCTTGCTTGCAGGGGTAGGTGCCTGTCGCCCACTCCTGAATACAACTCAAGTCACCGTTGCCACCACGGTCGCCGCGATCCACAACGCCGCCGCAGCCGAGAGCGGCCAGCACCGCCACTGCCCACGGCTCGGCGTTGCGAATATCGGTGGCTGCCAAGTAGGCGGTGAGTGTCCCGGTGGCCACTGCGTATCCGCCAAGGACGATGAACACGAGACGCAGCCACCTTCGCAGGCTCGGTATGGCAGCGTCGATCTCGCGCGCGGTGCGGCATAGATACCGCAAGTCCTCGGGTAGCAGGGCGGGTCGGGCCAATAGAAAGAACCCTCCAATCCCGACCAGGATGGCGCCACCGACGCCGAACATCCATGCCGCGGCGGTCATCAGGTTGACCCGCCGCCGCGGTCGAGAATGACTGAGGCCAACATCAATAGCCACCGAGCCATGCGAATCTGCCTAATGATGGCCAGCTTTGAGTCCCTGCCGTCTGGCCAGCCATGCGGCGATCGGTAGCGGCTTCGGGCTGACAGCGGCCGTCTCGCGACAAATGCGGGTCGCCGGTCCAGCCGATGACATCGTTCGACAACGGGCCGCCGGCGTGGGTGTCACGTGGCAGCGGGAAGCGCAATCTCATTTAACCCCCGAGTGATACACCATCAACGGGATGCCATACATTTCGATGAACAACGCCACCGCCGAATCGATGGAACGACATCACCCGCCCATCCCGATGTTCTCTCGGACGAAGGCCCAGCCCAAAAGCCATGAACAGCAATGTGGTTACGATCACTAACGCCACAAGCAGTAGGCAGCATCTGCCATCGCCTCGACCTCCCAATCGATGATCGGCTATAACCGCCGCAGCAGGGTCGCGATGGTCAGGCGTATCGGACGAGTCATGCTTGGTGTCGTTTTCATGCCCGCCGCCCATTCCTCTCTTCATGAACATCATCATCAGTGGACATGCCAGCACAACGAGCAACAGCGCCAGCGTCGATAGTGGTATACCGATGGTGAGCGCAGCGACGAAAACGGCGGCCATGGCCCGGGTGGTGTCGACGGACTCGAGGAGCTGGCGGCGGCTGAAGACCACTGCCGGGCGCGACGACAATGCGGCCAAGACGTCGAACTCGGTGCGGGTCAACAGAACTGGCTCGTCGTCGATGAAGACTTGGCGGCCCGCGACGTCGATGGACAACGGGCCGAACGCCCGCGGGCGGGTTCGGCGACGGCGGCAGAGGCATTCACGGGCGTTGCGACGGCGCGCGGCGGCGCAACATGGCGCGGATCCTGGCGACCAATTCACGGGGGGCTGAAAGGTTTGGTGACATAGTCTTCGGCACCGACCGACAGGCCGACGATGGTGTCCACTTCGGTATCGCGGGCGGTGAGCATCACCACGCAGGCATCGGAGAACGTACGAAGTTGGCGGCATACCTCTACGCCGTCGATGCCCGGCAACGCGAGATCCAAGATGACGACGTCCGGGTCGGTCTCCCGAGCCTGCGCCAACGCATCCGCCCCGCTGTGGGCGAGGCTGACGTCGAACTGTTCACGCCGCAGATAGCTCGCGACGACTTCGGCCAGCGGCACCTCGTCGTCGACCACCAACGCTCGATAACCCGCAGGGCGCGAGGCCCCAGGCGTGCTCATCCCTTCATCGTGCCGCGCCGAAGGGATTCAGGAACCCCCGACCGAGGTCTTGAGGGAATCTTCATACAACCAATGTCGATTCGCTACTCCCTTGTATGAGTGTGGATCGCAGAGGAGGTGACCCCGATGAACTGGTGGAACGTAGCGGGCACCCCCTGGGAGTGGGGAGCCTGCGTGCTGGCAGTCATGGTGCTTCTTGCATTCTGGGGAGCCGTGATCGCCGTGCTGGTGGCGCTGCTCGGGGCCAACAGACCGCAGCGCCGGCACGACATCGAAATCCTGGGCGATGCACAGGTGCCCGGCCTCACCGCCACCGATGGCGTCGCAAAGACGAAACCCCCGCAACGCCCATGAACGGTCGGAGCGTGGATACGACGATCTTGACGCGACGCACGTTCCTGGCGGCCACCCTCGCCGCCGGTACCGCCGCCATGGCCGCGTGCGGAAAGCCTACAAGCGCCAGCACTGTTACGGATCCGATCGCCGTCGCCGAAGCCGCGCGGCCCCACACCGGGCGCACCGTCACCGCGGCGTTGACACCCGGGCCTGCGGACATCGACCTGGGCGGGCCCGTTGCCCGCACACTGGCGTACAACAACAGCGTTCCCGGACCGTTGATCCGAGCCAACGTCGGCGACGAACTGGCGGTCAACGTCACCAACGGTCTGGACCACCCATCTTCGGTGCACTGGCATGGCATCGCGCTGCGCAACGACATGGATGGCGCAACGCCGGCGACCCCGAACATCGACCCGTCATCGAGCTTCACCTACCGGTTTTCGGCGCCTCACCCGGGTACCTACTGGGCGCACCCGCACACTGGCCTTGACGCCGACTACGGGCTCTACGTGCCGGTCATCGTCGACGACCCGACCGAGCCGGGACGTTACGACGCCGAGTGGATCGTGGTGCTCGATGACTGGACCGACGGAATCGGCTCCAGTCCGCAGCAGCTCTACGCCGGGCTGCGGCCTGTCTCGGTCGCCGTCGGCCACTCGGGTGGCATGCCAGGGATGCTTGGCATGCCCGGCATGAGCGAAACACCTGGAATGCCAGGGGTTCCCGGTGTTGGAGGCGTTGGCGCGAGCCCGCTTCTCGGTGGCGACGCGGGCGACGTCAGCTACCCGTTTTACCTGGCCAACGGTCGCATTCCGGCGGCGCCGACGACATTCACCGCTCGCCCTGGGCAGCGAATAAGAATGCGGATCATCAACGCCGCATCCGATACCGCATTTCGGGTCGCGCTCGCCGGGCATTGGATGACCGTTACCCATACCGACGGCTTCCCGGTGTTGCCGACCGAGGTGGACGCGCTTCTAGTCGGCATGGGTGAGCGCTATGACGTGCTCATCACCACCGGTGACGGTGTGTTCCCGTTTGTCGCCTCGGCCGAAGGGAAGAACGCGCTCGCGCGAGCTCTACTGTCCACCGGCGTAGGTGCTGCGCCCGATCCGACATTCAGGCCGCCCGAGTTGCAGCGCCGGGTCGGCACCGTCGACCTATTTACCGCGGCGCCCGAGGCGATCTTGGATGTCACCAAGGCCGACGCCGCCCTGTCGGCCCGACTGTCCGGTTCCATGGCGTCCTACGACTGGACGATCAACGGCAGACCATTCCAAGACGCCGTTCCATTGACTGTCAGACAAGGCCAGAAGGCGACCTTGACGTTCACCAACACCACGATGATGTGGCATCCCATGCACCTGCACGGCCACACCTTTCAAGTCGTCAAGCCGGACGGGACTCCGGGCCCACGCAAGGACACCGTCATTGTTCTACCCATGCAGGAGCTGACGGTGGCGCTAGTCGCCGACAACCCGGGCATCTGGATGATGCACTGCCACAACACCTATCACCAGGAAGCCGGCATGATGACGAGCCTGAACTACGCGCCCTAGCCCAGGGCGGGCAATCGCACGGTCAGCGGTAGGAAGGCCCAAAGGCTTTGAAGCGCAGTGCTTTCGACTCTGTCGAGGCAAGGCTCAGACCGCAAGGCTGTGGCCAACTGGCCACGGATACATGAAGAAGGAGGAACGGTCATGATGTTTTGGTACGACCACGACATGGGTTGGTGGGGATACGCGGGGATGGGCGTCGGGATGGTGCTGTTCTGGGGCTTGATCATCGTCGGCATCATCGCCCTGGTCAGATCCACCACGGGGAGCTCACAAGCGCCACGCGGTGACGCGCCCACGGCCGAACAGCTGCTATCAGCGAGATTCGCGACTGGCGAGATCGACGAAACGCAATGACCGCGAGCGATTGACGGTACTGCGCGAGGCCATTCGGCGATAACTGAGGCAGCACCAAGCCCGCGGCGGGGGAGTTCCGCGCCGCGGGCCTATTCGCTAAGCATGAGGTGCCAGCCTGAGGTCATGGCGCGGTGTGGGCCCTGCGGTACTCATCGACGGGTGCTGTCGCAGCGTGGCCGCCAATGGTCTGCCCAGGGGATGCGCTGCTGGCGAACTGGCGCAGCCGCAAGCTGTTGCTGACCACGAAGACCGAACTGAATGCCATCGCGGCGCCGGCGATCAACGGATTGAGTAGTCCCAGTGCCGCCAAGGGAAGTGCGGCGACGTTATAGGCGAAGGCCCAGAACAGATTGCCCTTGATAGTCCTTAGGGTTGATCGCGCCAATCGAATCGCGTCGGCGGCTGCGCGCAGATCCCCGCGCACCAGCGTCAAGTCGGATGCCTCGATGGCGACGTCGGATCCGGTGCCCATCGCCAGGCCCAGATCGGCCTGTACCAGAGCGGCGGCATCGTTCACGCCGTCGCCGACCATGGCGACGATTCGCCCCTGCGCCTGCAGGCTTTTGATGGTGGCGACCTTGTCGGCAGGGAGGACCTCGGCGATCACGTCGTCAGGATCGATGCCGACTTCTACGGCTACGGCGAGGGCTGCGCGTCGATTGTCGCCGGTCAGCAGAAACGGACGCAGGCCAAGCTTGCGGAACTGGCCGATCGCAGCCGCGGAGGTGCCCTTCACCGTGTCGGCCACGACGATGACGCCGCGCACCGCCCCGTCCCAGGCCACCCATACCGGGGTGTGGCCCTGGGCCTCAGCATGTTCGGCGGCGGAGGTGAGGTCGTCTGGGGCTTTCAGCGACCAGTCCTCGGTGAGCCAGCTGAGCCGTCCAACCAGGACCGCATGGCCCGCGACGACGCCGCTGACGCCATAGCCGTTGTGATTCGAGAATTCGTCGACCGCTGGCAATGCCCCGCCAGCGGAGGCCGAAGCGGCGATCGCCTCGGCGATAGGGTGTTGAGACGCACTCTCCAACGCCCCTGCGAACTCGAGGACCTCACCGGAGTTCTGGCCTGCGCCGGGGTGTACACCGGTCAGGCTCATTCTGCCGGTGGTGATGGTGCCGGTCTTATCGAGCACGATGGTGTCGACCCGGCGGGTGGACTCGAGCACCTGGGGTCCCTTGATGAGGATGCCGAGTTGTGCTCCGCGCCCAGTGCCCACCATGAGCGCGGTGGGCGTGGCCAGCCCCAGCGCGCACGGGCAGGCGATGATCAGGACGGCGACTGCGGCGGTGAACGCGACTGTCGCCGAATGACCGGTGAGCAGCCAGGCCGCCAGCGTTGCCACCGAGAGCGCCAGGACGATGGGCACGAAGACCGCCGATACCCGGTCGGCGAGGCGCTGTACCGATGCCTTGCCGTTCTGGGCGTCTTCAACCAGGCGCGCCATCTGTGCGAGCTGAGTGTCGGCCCCGATGCGGTTGGCGCGGACCAACAATCGGCCGCCTGCGTTGACGGTGGCACCGGTGACGTGATCCCCCGGACGGACCTCGACGGGCACCGATTCCCCGGTGAGCATCGACGCGTCAACTGCTGATGCGCCCTCGGTCACGATCCCGTCGGTGGCGATCTTCTCACCCGGGCGCACCACGAATACGTTCCCCACGGCGAGTTCTGCTGTTGGAATGCGGATTTCGGCACCGTCGCGCACGACGGCGACATCCTTGGCTCCCATGTCGAGCAGAGCCCGCAGGGCAGCACCGGATCGTGTCTTGGCGCGCGCCTCGAAGTATCGGCCGGCCAGAATGAACACCGTGACCGCGGCGGCGACTTCTAGATAGATGTGCTCGGTCCCGGAATCCGCGTCGGGCAGCAGGCTGAAGGACATCCGCATCCCCGGCATGCCGGCATGGCCGATGAACAACGCCCACAAAGACCACAGATATGCGGCGCTGACGCCCAGTGAGATCAACGTGTCCATCGTGGCGGCGCGGTGGCGGGCGTTGGCCCAGGCTGCGCGATGAAACGGGAGCGCACCCCAGACCACGACGGGAGATGCCAGGGTCAGGGCCAGCCACTGCCAGTTCGTGAACTGCAGCTCGGGGATCATCGACATCGCAATGACAGGCACTGTCAGGACGAGGGAGATCACTAGCCGTCTCCGAAGTGAGTCGGCCTCGCCTGGTGGTGGGGTGGAAAGGGCGGTCTCGGGCGCGTCGTTCGGCGCGGCCGATGCCGCCGCGGTGTAGCCGGTCGCTTCGATGGTCGCGACCAGCACCGCCGGGTCGAGCGAGTCGGGGAACGTAACTTTCGCTTTCTCGGTCGCGTAGTTGACGCTGGCACTGACCCCTTCGAGCTTGTTCAGCTTCTTCTCGATGCGGGCGGCGCACGAGGCGCAAGTCATCCCGCCGATGGACAACTCGATGCTGTCTTGATCGACACCGACAACGTCATTCGTGGGGCTCATGTCTCATCCTTTTTGTTCTGGCTTCACATAGCGCCGCAGCGCTACTCGGGTTGTCTCATGCGCTGAGGTGGTAGTCGCCGGCCTCGTCGAGTGCAGCGGCGATCTGGTCACGGGGCAACGCTGTGTCGCTGGAAATCGTCACGGTAGAGATGCCTCCGGCGACAAGGTCGACCTCGACCCCGGCGACACCGGGGAGTGCGGACAGTTCGTCGCTGACCGCGGCGACGCAGTGGCTGCAGGTCATCCCAGTGACGGCGTACGAACGCGCAACCGTGTTGGTAGGACTTGCGTCTCGCTCCGTGGCTGCAGCCGGCTGGGATGGTGCGGGGCTCGTACCGCAGCAACTGCATCCCGACGTGGCGGGTTGTACGAGGGTCAGATCCAGGGTCATGTCGTGGCTACTTTCGTTGTAGATGGGTGGTTCGGAATGTTGATTCTTAGGAGCGGACGAGGCGAGCGATCGCCGCTGAGGCCTCATTGATCTTCTGCTCGGCCACATCGCCGCCTTGCTGGATGGCGTCGGTGACACAGTGCGACAGATGCTCGTCGAGAAGCGACAACGCCACTGATTCAAGCGCTTTGGTGGTGGCCGAGACCTGGGTAAGTACGTCGATGCAGTAGGCATCCTCGTCGACCATGCGCGCCAAACCACGGACCTGTCCCTCGATTCGCCTCAGGCGTTTGAGGTGTGCGTCTTTCGAGTCGGCATAACCTGGTGCTGTCGAGTCCACGTCTCTCCTCCTGCACTCAATACCCCTTGGGGGTATACCCCAAGATACCCCCAAGGGGTATCTCCGTCAAGGGTCGGCAGTCCGCGGAAGCGGAGCAGGATGGCCTGAGCACGATCGGCTTTGTGCTCTAGCGGCAGCCCATCGCCGGCGGGTGAATCAGCGAGGACAGACGCCTACTGACGAGACGGCACGCTGAGTGCGTCGGGTTGGCGAATGTTGCTGCCTTGCCCGGAGAGCGAGCTCCTGCTTGTGAAGGCATGTGGGACCAAGGGACTGCGCATCAGGAAGCGGCTGGCTCAGTGTCGTCTGCAGCCGGATGCTCAGTGGTGACAGAGGACTCCAGCGAGCAGCGGAATCGCGACGGTCAAGCCGATGGTGATGCTCAGCTGGACCCGATCGCACCATCGTGCGCCACGCGGTGCGGGCACGGCCAGGCGAGATGCGCGATCCAACACCGCGGTACTGGCGGCGCCCATGGCCGCCGCCGTCACAGGAGGCCGAGCGGTCAGTGTGATCAAGCCGCACAACAATGGATGCGAGCCGTGGCGTCGAGCAGCGGTGTCGTCTGCGCACATCTCTAAGAGTCGCGACACGACGTTGGGTCCCGCGGCCGCCAGCGGTACTCGCGGTAGGCCGGCCGCAGTGGCGCGCAGCAGCATGAGTATGTGGTGGTGCCGCCCACTCAGGTGCGCCTGCTCGTGAGCCAGCACGGCGGCCAGCTCATCGTCGTGGAGGCTGGCCAGTGCAGCGGAGGTGACGACGATGGCACGCGGCCGACCCGCAACGCAATATGCGGCTGGGTGGTCGGCCTCCACGACGACGACGTCACGCCATCTGGTGGGGAAGCCAACGACGCGGGCCGCCATCGCATGCTGATGACTGGCCGAATGCAGTGTGCGCAGCGTTCGCGCGATCCGCCGTCCCACGAGGCCTGTCAACGCCAAGGCGGCAACGATCAGTGCTCCCGCGGTTGTCGCGGCGATGGGTTGCGCCATGTCGACGTGTCCGGAGTATCCGAGTACCTCAACGCAGAGAGTCCAGACCGGCCCGCTGGGTATGGCGTCGAGCGCATCAAGGACGAGGACGACAACCGCTGCTAGCCACGCCGTGGTGACGCCGGCGACCGCAGTCAGCCAGGCCGCCACTCCAAGCTTCGGATTGATACCGCGGTTGGTGAGTCTCGTCAGCAGGCTGGGGCCGAACCAGCTCAAAGCGGCCGCGTAGACGACAAGACCGGCCGCGATGGTCATCAGCGGGACCGTCCGTCGATAATGCGGCGCAGTGCCGCCTGGACTTGGGCCGACTCACGGTCGTCCATCTGGTCGAGGAAGGCCGTGAGGACCAAGTCGCTGTCGCCTCCAGATTCGAAGGCCGCGCGCATCAGCTTGGCGGAGTGCTCTTCGCGCGTCAGCGTCGGCCGATAGTGATACGCCTTGCCGACTCGCTCGCGAGCCAGCCACCCTTTGCGATGCAGGTTGTCCATCGTCGAGAGCACGGTGGTGTAGGCGATTCGCCGGTCGGCTGCGAGATCGTCGAAGATGTCGCGAACCGTCGAGACCTCCGCCCGGTTCCACACCTTGTCCATGACCGTCGCCTCGAGTTCACCGAAACCCCGAACTCGCATGGTCACCTCCCTGCTATCCGATTCATGGCACCTCGCACCTGCGCGATCCGAGGTATGCAGTTAACTTAGAGTGCGAATGACCTCGAACCAACCAGCGGCGCGGTGCCATTGGTAATAAGTTGCTCGGGGCGACGCGTGTATGTATCTGCCAGAACGGGGCGTCCAATTCGTCCCCGATCTCGGGACCCACCGAAACGCCGCCCGCAGGATTCCGTCGTCGTGGTGATCTGGTCTTCACTCACGCGTGACTCCCGGTGCCTGATCGTCCTCGGCGACGATGCCCGCCGTGGGTACGGGGCAGACTCCCCGCGGGAAGAGGCGTCGACGCAACGCCCACCCCAGTAACACCAGCGACGTGGCCGCGATAATCGGCTGAAGCGGTGCCCACACGTTGAGAGCACCGCCTACCCCCGCCACCGCGACCACAACCTTGTTGCACACCGGACACCCGACCGCCAGTAGTGACCCGATGTTCGCGGCCACCCCTGCCCGCGACGGCGTATTCGACCGGAAGGGCCGACGCACGTACGTAGCAATCAGCAACCCGCTGAGCACGGCTGTGGCGGTCCACACCCCATAGCTCCACCATGGAGCCGGGGTCATCCTGGTGTAAAACGGCGTCGCTATTAATCCGGTCGGTACACCAACGACGACTGCCACGGCCAACGCGCCGACCGCGGCTACCAAACCCTGTGCCCAGGACAACCGGCGAGGGCTCATGCCGCTGCCACCCATCCGCTTGACAGACCTGCTAAGCCAGCCAGTAGAACAGGACCCATCCCCGCAAGGTGGTGGAACTCGGCGGAACGGGTCCCGCTCGTCGTGCCGTGCGGATGCGGGGACGGGCCGACGTCATGACAGCGCGCTGCCTGCTCGCCACTGCTCCCACGGCACGCTCCAATCGCCGTTCTGCCAGATCTGCAACGGTTCGCCTCCGGTGTTGCGTACCTCGACGACGTCTCCGGGCTGCGAGAACTCATAGAACCATTCGGCATTGTCGGCGTTGAGGTTTAGGCATCCGTGGGACACGTTGCTGTTGCCCTGCGCCCAGACGGTGCTTTCCAGCTGGTGGAGATAGATGCCGTCGGTGCTGATCCGGGTCGCGTACTTTATGGTCTCGCGGTAACCCAATCGAGAGTTGATTGGCAGCCCGTATGTCGACGAGTCCATGATCACCGGGTTGGCCTTGTCCATGACGGTATAGACACCGCGTTGAGTCCAGAACGAAAAGGTCTGTCCACCAATCGTTTCAGTGCCGCCCATTCCCATCGACGTGGGCATCGTTCGAACCAGGGTGCCGTTTTCGTACACGCTGACCTGTTTGTTCGTATCGTCGGCGATGGAGACGTGCGCGTCGCCGATGGTGAACGTGACCGTGCTGTCCTCCTGGCCGTACAAACCCTCGCCGAGGGAAGCCCCGTAGATGTTGGCCCCCGCGGTCACCACGGTGCCTGGCGAGTAGTACCGGGCGGGTCGCCAGTGCGCGTTCTGGTCATCCAGCCAGTACCACGAACCCTCCACTGGCGGAGAGGTATTCACAGTGAGCCGCCGCTCGGCAGCTGCTCGGTCCGCAATCGGTTCGTCGAAGCGGGCCACGACCACAGTGCCGACTCCGTAGGTGCCGCCCGGCTGCAGCAGTGTTCCGGCGGTGGTGGTCAAGTATGCCTTCGTCTGATTTCGCGGGGTCAGGGTCGACAAAGTCGAGCGCTTCGTGACGGGTTGGCCATCGGTTCCTACCGCAGTCACTGTCAGCGTGTAGGACCTGCCATAACCAAGCGGGACTTCGGGCTTCCACACTGTGTTGTCAGGCGTCATGATCCCCGGCACGGTGGTACCCGAGTCGTTGAGCATCACCACGTCGCTCAGACGTCCCGCGGTCGCCGTCACCGACACCCGGCCCAACGGATCCGCTTCACGGGTACCGGACGGCGGATACACGGTGGTGGAGGCCGGTGCTGGCACGGGTGGAGGAACCACGCTGGGCGCTGCTGTGTCGTCTGCCTGACAGTCCGCCGTGCAGCTGTCCTGCGACATCACCGTCAACGAGCCAAGAATTCCGATCACGACAAGCGCCACGCTCAGCACCACGCGCGCACGCCGACCCATTCGCAACGCGACTCCCAAAGCTCGTGATGGCTCGAGGCCGCGTCGCTGCGCTTCGTCGGCTTCAGCCCATCTACTATCTACGTACGAACATAGTAGATTAGGTCCCTGTGAATTATCGATGCCAACGTGAGCAGCTGATGGTCGGCAACAGCTCGGCATCGCGCGTCTCGCCGGGCCCGCTCCAAGGACGCGCCTGCTCTCACTTTCCCGACGTTTCGTGCCCCCATTCGTGGTAGCGCGCCCGGTGAGCGTATGTGTACGGAAAGGTGCCGATGAGTACATATGGCGACGAGCCCAGGTCGATCCGCGGGCGCCGATTTCGTTGGGTGTCGGTCGCCGTGGTGGCCGTGGTGATCGCCGCAAGTGCCGCGTGGATGATCGTGGCCAAGGGCCGCCAGGCAAGTCCCGACACGGTGGACTGCACACGTGCCAAATGCGTGGCGCTCACGTTCGACGACGGGCCGACTCCGTTCACCGACCGGCTCCTACGCATCCTTCGCGACGACGACGCCAGGGCTACTTTCTTCTTGATAGGTAATAAGGTCGCTCGCGATCCCGCCGCTGCTCGGCGGATTGCAGACGCCGGCATGGAAATCGGCGGCCACACCTGGGAACACCCGAACATGACCACCATCCCTGTGGCTGACATCCCCGGCCAGCTCAGCAAGGCGACTCAGGCGATCGCCGCGGCGACGGGAAAGGCGCCTACCTTGTACCGCCCCGCAGGCGGGTTGTCCGACGTTGCGGTACGTGCCGAGGCCGGCCGCCAAGGTATCGCTGAAATTCTCTGGGATGTCATCCCTTTCGACTGGATCAACGATGCGAACATTCCCGCCACCCGCTACATGCTGATGACTCAGATCAGGCCCGGATCGGTGGTGCTGCTGCACGACACGTACTCCAGCACGGTTGATCTCGTCTATCAATTTCTGCCGGTGCTCGAGGCCAACGGCTATCACATGGTCACGGTCAGTCATCTCCTGGGCGACCGTGCCCCCGGTAGCAGCTACGGCGGCCGCGAAAATGGGCCACCCGTAAACGACATGGTCGACTTACCCGCGGCGCGAATCCCGACGTTGCCGGCAACGCCGTCACCGAAACCCGCGCCCAACCTGCCCATCACCGACATACCCAACCAGAATCCGGGCGGCCCCCAATGACCATCGACCCCGCTCTCTCGGACCGCCCTGTCGGGCTGGCCGGCCTTGACTCGTATCAGCGGAGGAGCCCAGCTTGACCCGCCCAGCCGAACTCTTCACCGCAACGGCGGTTCCCGGTGCTGGGCGCCTGCGAGCCTTGGTGGTTGATGACCGCAGGCCAACCATTGGGAGCCTCGCGGAGTATCTGCGCCGAGAACAATTCGTTGTCCACGTGACCGGCTCCGTCCACGACACGCTCCGTTTGGCGCTCGACCACGACCCCGACCTCGTGGTCCTTGATCTCGCGATTCCTGGCTTCGATTCCCTTGAGGCCTGCCGCCAGCTCCGATCGATGACCGACGCGTATCTTGTGGTGCTCTCCGCTCGGCAACGCATCCTCGATGCGATTGGAGAACCGGTTGCCGCCGACTATTTCATCGCCGACCCCATCAGCCCGCGCGATCTCGTCGCTCGACTCCGGGCCATGGTGCGCCGACCTCACCGAACCATCACTGCGCGAACGGATTTGGCCCAGTCCGATTCTGAGGTACCTTCGACCCAGAGCATCGGCAAGCTCCGCATTGACTTCGCGCAGCGATCTGCAATTCTCGATGGGACCCCGCTGACTCTCACTCGCATCGAGTTCGAGATCTTGGCGGCTTTGGCGTCGCGGCCGGGTAGCGTATTCACGCGAAAGCAGCTACTCGCCGCAGTCTGGGGTGAGTCACCCGTCTCCCCGCAGAGTGTCGGCGTCCACATCGGAAATCTGCGGCGCAAGCTCGGCGACGGCCCCGCTGCGCAACGGCGCGTCATGACCGTGCGAGGCAGCGGTTACCGCCTGACCAATGGATGAACCGCGACTAGCCAACGAACACCGCGCAATGCCTCCGAAGTTGAAGGCCACTGCGCCCGTCCGTCGGCGATGAGCCGCCCACTATCTTGTAACGTACTATCAAAGTCAGTAGGTTTTTCGGCGCGGCGGGACGGGATTGTGTGAACGAATGGTGCGAGTCAGATCCCTGTAGCCCCTGAGCATTTCGCTTTCACGGGGTCCCCTCCTGGCAAGCAACGACCGATGAGGCAACAGATCTCCACTTCCCGATGACCGCCCGGAACCGCCGGGTGCGGGTGCGCGATGTCGGTCGGTCTCTCCCCCCGGAGATCGGTCACCCCGACCGCACGCGGCCCAGGCGCACGGCCCGGCAGACCGTTGGGGTAGTCACCGGAGGAGCGGCCGACGTCGGCGAAGCGTTACGGGCCGTGTCGTGTCCCTGCGACTGGGGTCACCTGCTCGGCAGTTCTCCGAGGCCTGTCTTCTAGTGGAGTCGAACCATGGACGGTACGACGTGGGGGCGACGGCCAGTGGTGTCTACAGGCACGCTCCAGTCCGCGTCCTGTGGGTGAATACGCAACGGGCGCAGGGCAGCGTCGAGGAGCAGTCGGAAGTCCATACGGCGCTAGCTTTCGATGATTCGAGTCACGTAGGGAGTCATGCCTCCGGTCCGCACGGGTGAAATCTTCACGGGCACACCAGTTTGTTGTGCCTCGAGCATCTTTCCGCCTCCGAGATAGAGGGCTTCGTGTTGACCACCTCCAGGACCCCAGAACAACAGGTCGCCGCGTTTGGCTTGCGACGGCGGAACTTTCCGGCCCGCGTCGTATTGTGCGCCCGAGAAGCGGGGGAGTTGAACGCCCACGCCGGCGAAGGCGTACCTGGTCAGCCCCGAGCAGTCGAATCCGACCGTATTGGCCCCGGAGTCGATCCCGCGACTCGGCCCGGTGAGGCTGCCGCCACCCCAGGAGTAGGGAACGCCAATTTGCGATCCAGCTCTCCGAATCACGTACTCGACGGCTCGCTTGCCGTAGACGCGATTGCCGCTCAACGTAGGACCGGGGTTGGCCGTGGGGCTCACGATGCCCAGACTGCCGAGGAATTTGCGTCCCAAGTCCATTGTGGTTTGCGCTGCGTAGGCACTGGCCTGCAGCGAGGCGTTGGCAATCGCCAGCGGGTCACCCGGGGCGCCTGCGCTGAGCACGCTAGGCAGCGACGGGTCCCATTGGCCGATGTTGGGCTCAGCCTCAGCGAGTGGAGGCGGGGCAACCAGCAGCGTCGCCATCGCCGCGCATCCGAGGAGGACGGATCGCCTGCTCCAGGAGCGGCCTTGACCCGTGTCGGCTGCTTTTGGGCGCAGAAATCGGCCGGGAACGACCTCGCGAGATGTGGACGGCATCAGGTCTTCTCCTTCTGACGCGGCCGGCGCCTTTGCAGCGGACCGGTCGCGGTGGCACGCGACTAGCTTCCGCACTACGTCCCAGATACGTACGTAGTTACTACGTGTCTGAGGGAAAGCTACCTCACTTTCGCCCCATTGGTAACACTCGCCACATAAGTACAACGATGTAATTCGTTGTGTGTGGGCATCAACCGATAGTCACGACGCAGCGGTCGGTTTGTTCCTCGGTTGACCACCCTGCTGACGACAACGTTGACGACAGTTGCACGCACGACCACGCCGACAACAAGCCGACTTGCCCGCTAAACAGCCTGTTCAGTGTCGCTGCCTGCTCCTGGCAGTGTGGGGGTCAGGGGTTCGAATCCCCTTAGCTCCACCAGAACCGTCTAAATCGAACGCTGGCCGAAAAAATGCCAGCGATCCCGCGTGGGCCCGTTTTGTCGTTCCCTAGGCCTCCGGGGGCGTCGCGGAAGTAATCCGCGGCATTGAGAGCGCTGTAGGTCCCGACCTGTTCACCCGTCGAGAGACTGTCAACGATCGGCTGCCGGATATCCGGGGTACCGGGATCTTCCTTAGAGGGGTCTAGGCCCCCTGCACGCCTTCTCCGACAAGCTTGCGCGGGTCGACCACGTCATCGAACGTCTCCTCGTCAACGGCGCCCGATTTCAGCGCCGCCTCTTTGAGCGTCGAACCGTCGGCGTTGGCCGCCTCGGCGATCTGCGCGGCGTTGTTGTAGCCGATCACGGGCGCGAGGGCGGTCACCAGCATCAGCGATTCACCGACAGCGGCATCGATGCGAGTGCGGTTGAGCTCGGTGCCCTCGATGGAATAGGTCCGCATCTTGTCGCACATGTCCCCGATGATGCGGATCGAGTGCAGCGCATTGTTGATGATGATGGGGCGCATCGCGTTGAGCTCGAAATTGCCTTGGCTGCCGGCGAAGCCGACGGCGTTGTCTTCGCCGATCACCTGGATGCAGACCATCACCATCGCTTCGCACTGGGTCGGGTTGACCTTGCCCGGCATGATCGAACTGCCCGGCTCGTTCTGCGGGAGCAGCAGTTCGCCCAGCCCGCAACGGGGACCCGAGGCAAGCCAGCGCATGTCGTTGGCGATCTTCATCAGCGCGACCGCGACACCGCGCACCGCCGCCATCGCCGCGACCATCGCGTCGAGCGAGCCTTGCGCCGCGAACTTGTTGGGTGCTGTGCTGAACGGCTTTTCCGTGAGTTCAGCGATCGTCTTGGCGATGTCCACCGAGAAGCCGTCCGGAGCGTTGAGTCCGGTGCCTACCGCGGTGCCGCCGCAGGCGAGGCGATAGAGCCCGTCCAGTGACCGGTGCACGTTCTCCATGGCGTCGCGAACTTGGGCGGCGTAACCGGACCACTCCTGGCCGACCGTGAGCGGCACTGCATCCTGCAGATGAGTGCGGCCGGTTTTGACCACGTCCATCCATTGGTTCGCCTTGGCCTCGATCGCGGTGGCGAAGCGGTCCAGCGCGGGCAGCATGTGCTCGGTCAGCGCCAACACCGTGGCGATGTGCATTGCGGTGGGGAAGCTGTCGTTGGACGACTGGCCCATGTTGACGTGGTCGTTGGGGTGAATCGGGGTCTGTGTGCCCAACGTCCCGCCAAGCAGCTGGATGGCCCGATTGGCGATGACCTCGTTGAGGTTCATGTTCGACTGCGTCCCTGACCCCGTCTGCCAGACGTAGAGCGGGAAGTGTTCGTCGAGCTTGCCGGCGATCACCTCATCGGCGGCCTTGATGATCGCATCGGCACGCCACTGCTCGAGTCGGTCTGCCTTGGCGTTGACGATCGCGGCTGCCTTCTTGACATAGCCGTAGGCGTGGTACACCGCCTTGGGCATGTGGTCGTCGCCGATCGAGAAGTGCTGCAGCGAGCGCTGTGTTTGGGCGCCCCAATACCGGTCGGCTGGTACTTCGACGTCACCCATGGAGTCGAATTCCTTGCGCTGCCCTGTCGCGCCGATGCCGATCGGCACGTCCTTGATCGTCTGGTGTTGGGCAGTGTTCTTGGTCTTGATGTCAGCCATCTGATCTCCTGGCATCGGGGGATGTAGGTCTGGGGGAAGGTCGCCCGCGGTCGGGGCTGGCGTCAGTAGGCGGGGGCGTAGGTCAGGCCCTTGATCCAGGCGCGGATGTCATCGGGTCGGTCGACGGTCGCGAGGCCGCGATCGAAGATGTGCTCAGCGATGCGCGTGGCCGTGGTGATCTCGACCTCGAGGATTTCGTCCTGGTCAGGAAAGAGCATTCCTTCGTCGCGCGATGCCTGGTCGATTTGGTCTGCGGACCCGCGTGCGCCGGCGATCCACATCTTGTCGTCGATGCGCGTCGGTTTGGTCGCATAGATGGCCAGACCAAATGCCGGAAAGATGTAGAAGTTGTTGGCTTGGCCTGGGTGGAAGGTCTTGCCGTTGTAGGTGACGTCGGGGAACTGCACGCCGGCGGCGAACAGCGCTTTGCCGTCGGTCCATTCGTAGGCCTGCTGTGCGGTGCACTCCGCCTTGTTGGTGGGGTTCGACAGCGGAAAGATGATCGGGCGGTCCGTATTCGAGGCGACCCCCTTGATCACGTCCTCAGTAAATAGGCCCTGGGTCGTGCTGACACCGATGAGCGTTGTCGGCTGAAATGACGTCACCGCCTCGGTCAGGCTTTGGGTCGCGGGTAATTCCTTGGCATAGACCTTCTGGGAAGGGCTGAGGTCATCGCGTGTGGAGTCGAGGAACCCGTTGACGTCGTACATCGCGATGCGTCCGCGAGCGTCGTCCTGTGATGCTCCTTCGTCGATCATCGCTTCGGAGATCATGTTGGCGATGCCGATGGCCGCGGATCCTGCGCCGGCAAACAGAATCCTTTGATCGACCAGCTTCTCGTTCTTGATTTGAAGCGCGGTCGTGAGTCCGGCGATGGTGACGCTGGCCGTGCCCTGGATGTCGTCGTTATAGACGAGGTACTTGTCTTGGTAGCGTGCGAGCAACCGGATGGCGTCGGTGCCCTTCCAATCTTCGAAATGCACACACACGCCGGGAAATGTCTTGTTGGCTGCTTCCATGAACTCGTCGACTAGCGCGTCGAGGTCGTCGTCGGATGGGGGTGTGTCGCGAAGCCCGGTGTAGAGCGGGTCGGCGCGCAGCGCGGCGTTCGTGGTCCCGATGTCGAAGTGTATGGGCAACAGGCATTCTGGGGGCACCGCGGCGCACGCTGTGTAGAGCTGGAGCTTGCCGATCGGGATGGGGGCGCCGTTGGCCCCGATGTCGCCGAGACCCAGGATGCGCCCGCCGGAGGTGACGCAGATGAACCGAATGTCCCGTGTCGGCCAGTTGGCCAGTACCTGGGCGAACCGTCCCTGCATCTTCTTCGTCAGATACATCCCTTGGGGCCGGCGATAGATGTGGCCGTAGCTAAGGCAGGCATCGGCGATGGTGGGGTCGTAGACAATCGGGATGAAGCGTGCGGGGTCGCTCATCAGCAGCGCGTAGAAGAGCGTCGAGTTGCGGTCGCACAACTCTTGGAGATAGATGTACTGCTCCAAGTCGTTCGGCTTGGCCGCGAGATGGTCAAGTGCGCGTTCGACTTGCACGTCCAGCGTGTCGACCGCAGCAGGTAACAAGCCTTCGAGGTGAAGGTCGGACCGCTCGTCTGCCGAGAAACCGGTTCCCTTGTTCAATGCTCTGTCGAGCAGGACTTGCAGACCAACACGAGGTTCCTCGTTCATCTCATTCTCCTATCTCATTGGGGGTATCTCATTGGGTTGCGTGCTAGCCACGAGTGGCGAGCCACTGTTCGGTGAGTCCACCCGGCTCTGGAGTGGACTCGGCGGCGGTCGCCGCGCGCCACGGAGATCGACTCCTCTCGTGTGTACGGGTTGGTGGTGAGCGATGTTTACCGCTCCGCGGCAAGGTTCGTGGCGGCGACAGTCACTGTCACTCAACGTGATTCAGTTGACCGGTACGTCGTGTTCTCGTCCGAGACGACTCGCCCGGGAGGTTCAGGGGATGGACAGGTTGTCGGTGGCTGCCAGCGGACTCACGCCCAGGGCGACCCACGGGATGAACGCAACGCCCTGGACGTCTGCTTCATCCACGACCCGCCTCGGCGGAGCGGTGGAACCGTACTGTTCCGAGACGATCAAGGTGATGCTCTGCGCGGCCTCGAGCTGGTCGACGTCGACCTCGGAGAGTCCGTGATGATGACGCGCTCGGGCCAGCCTGGGGGCGTGGCGTGGTCAAGGGGCGGGGATCGGGTCTTGGTCGTCGCGCAGTTGCTCTGGTGTCATGTCGAAGGACTTCTGGATACCGTCGTTGCGGGTGCCGAGACCGTCGGTGGTCTTCTTGCTCCATGGCGCCTCGATGAGGCTCTTGGTTTCCTCGATCATCGACTTCGGCTCCAGGTTTCGGTAGCTGTCGATCTCACCGGCCGCCAGCGCTGTCAGCGTCGCGTAGACGGGCTCGGGGTTGAACTGTGCCCGGGGAAAGGCGAGTTTGGAGTAGTCGAACAACCGCTGCTCGGGGTCGTCTTTCCAGCTCTCCCACGTCTGGAAGATACGGTCGTTGAAACCGGTCAGAAACGGCCCGGGGTTCATGGTCGCTACTTCCACGCCGAACTCCTGCAGCTCGTCCTTCATGCTCTCGGCAATCGCCTCGACGGCGTGTTTGGAGGCGGCGTAAATGCCGGTAAAGGGGTTGACGTTGAGCCCCTCGCGGGAGGACACCCAAATGATGCGTCCCGCACCACGTTTGGCCATCTGCTTGGCGATGCCCTGGGTCAACAGCAGCGGTCCTGTGACGTTGACCTCGAACTGATGGCGGATGTTGTCTCCCGGAATGTCAACCGTGGAACCGCCTTCCCCGACGCCGGCGTTGTTGACGAGAATCTCGATGCCCCAGTCCCAGGCCTTGCGGCGGTCGCCGTCATTGGTGACGTCGAGCTTTTCGACCTGCAGGGTCACCCCACGCGCGTCGGCCTGTCGCTTCAGGGTCTGCACCTGGCCGTAGATCTCAACGGCGGCCACCACATCGAAACCCTTCTCGGCCAGTCGCATTGCCACCTCGTATCCAAAGCCAGTTCCGGCTCCGGTGATGAGCACCTTCTTCAATGTCGTTGCTGGGGTTGCCATGACGGCGTCCTTTCGGGGTAGGACGGCGCCGGGCAACTGCCGGCACCAGTCGAGGTTGGTGTTCATCTGCCAGCGACGGTCAGACTAGGTCGGACGGAGGCGGTCCGATCGAGGTTGGCCCTGGGAGGGGCGACGATGAATTCGTCAGTGCGGGATGGAGTTTGGGTCGAGACGGTCGGTCGGCACACCCCTGACGTAGGTCGCCACTCCTAGGCCCATGGACCAGTCCGCGGGCTGAACCGTCATGAGGTTGAAGAAGACGTCCTCGGGCCGCACCTGCAGCTTCTCCTCCAACTCGGCCACGACAGCCTCGTAGAACGCGCCCTTCTGCTCCGGGGTCGCGACGTCGAGGAAGATCAGTTGGATGAAGATGCAGTTCTCGGACCGGTAGATGCCGAGATAGTCGGCGTCGAAGAGGAAGTTCTCCGCCTTGTGTTCACTGATCGTCTGGAACCGATCCTCGGGCACGCCAAGGCATTCGATCATCTTGTCGTACACGACATCGGCGATGGTACGGCGATACTCAGCTGACTTGCCCTCGATGAGGTCGATACGGGCTAGAGGCATTGAACGCTCTCCTAACGGGGTGGTTGAGAACCAGTTGCACCAGTGGGAATGGTTTGGACGTGGAGTACTTTCCCTACCTCGCCAGTCAACCCCGGGCAGCTGGCGGTGTGCTAGCCGATTCCGCTCGACTCGTGCCCATTCCGACTTCGTAATTAGCGAGTGGCTCGCAGATCGCGGCTCAGTCCATCTGCGTCGGCGTACTCGCGGGGGGTCGTCCCGAAGCGCGCCCGGAATTCCTTCGTGAAGTGCGACATGCTCGCGTATCCGACCGCGACGGATATGTCTGTGACCCGCAGTCGGCGTTCGAGTAGCAGTTCCCGCGCCCGCTCCAGCCGGGTCTCCTTGACGAACTGATAGGGCGATCTGCCGGTGAGTTCGCGAAACCGGCGCGAGAACGCTGACGAACTGAGGTTCACCTGCCTGGCAAGGATCTCGACCGTCAGTGGCTCGGACAGGTGTGCGTTGATGTAGTTCAATGCCGCCGCAATGGTCCCGTCGTCCTGCTGGCCAGCGATCAACAGCAGTTTGGCGAACCGGTCACGCTGCAAGACGCGGTACACGAGCTCGTGTAGATACAACGGTGCCAGTACCCGTCGGTCAGACTCCGTTGCGAGCGACCTCAAGAAACGGAGCACGGCGCCCATGAGCTCGTCGTCGAGTTCGGACACGACGCTCTGATCCTGAGTCTCGGTCGAAGCCGCTGGGTGGTTCCGCGAGCCTCGCGGACCGACCATCGGCACCGAGACCCTACGGACCACCGCCGGGTCGATCTGCAGCACGAAGGCGAGGAACGGCTCGTCTGGCGTTGCGTCCAGGATCTGCGACTGAAAGTGCAAGTTGCTTCTGAGCACGAGGTATTGGTATTTGTCGTAGACGTAGTGATGACCATCGGCGGTGACGGCCTTGCGGCCCTGTGCGACGATGCATATCGAGAGTGATTGAATCTCATCCCATGTCGCTACCGTCGGCTCGG
>Ga0207641_10001169_pt1 | contig 26406 bp, 31 predicted proteins | sample KBSSwiS62_FD_184306 | JGI IMG/M metagenome (GOLD analysis project Ga0207641, IMG submission 184306) | Switchgrass rhizosphere microbial communities from Kellogg Biological Station, Michigan, USA - KBS Switchgrass S6-2 (SPAdes) (version 2) | ecosystem: Host-associated > Plants > Roots >... | reverse complement strand
TCCGACAGGTGTAATGGTTCCCCAGAGTCTCAAAAATAAAATCGTACTGCTGCTTTTTCTTGTCCTTAGTATCCGTAGTGCCCGCTGGCTGAAGATCCTTCAGGGTTGTCGTTCCTACTTCCTTCTTGGCAGCACTTGCAGCGAGAACACCGACTATCGTCAAGAGTGGTACCGCGATCCATCTAAGCATTGTCTTACCTCCAGAATGCCACGCAGCAGTGTATATGAGTCGCGAGTCGTGCCGAACAACTTGCGTCTTATCGCGTTAGAGCTCACAACCGCGGCAATGAGCGTGATGTCGACGTTGCGCGGAAAAACGGCACGTCAGAGCGCGTAGTCAGTTGGAGAACTGAAACGCCGCCACGGCCATGGCCAATTCAAAAAAGGCAAGAACGGCTAGGTATCCCTTCACGGGCGCGAAATGCTGAGCGATAGGTGAGCTGGGATCTAGAATCTGCGCGTTCTTTATGAATGTTATGAAAATAGCGAGCGCAAAGAAGACCAAGGAAAACATCAATTTCGCTTGAGAGCGCGATCGAATAGCAGGAGCAGTCGTAGTGGCAATAGTTCAACCGATACAGGACTGGGAGCGTATGAGAGTAGCCTAGGCCTGTCAAATTGCCTATGCCCTCGTGCGATTCGCTGCGGCTATTACTCGCCATTACACCAACTGTTTCCCCGCAGCTCAACTAGGGCGGCAGTGAGTGTTGATGAATATTTACGCGGGTTCCCCGGCGTACTTTTAGGCCGTCCTCTCGCGTGTGTTTCTCTCTCAAATTCAATGCCCATTGTTTGGCAGCTTCAGAAAACGAAGCGGCGCTGAAATCCCGGGCCGAGGACACTCCTTAGGGTAGCTGGTCTAATGGCCATATTAGGCCAATTGATAGCGCGATCATGAAGCTGATCCGCGAACTCTATTGAGCCTGTTTGCATCTCACAAATCGTGAATTTCGGAGGGTGGAACTGGATTTCGCCATCCCATTCGCGGCTATAGTAGTAGTTGTCACGATAATTTTTGCTTGCGTCACAACAGCTACGCGACCGCGATTTGCGCCTTCGAAAGATAGGCGGAGCTTCATCGCTAGTTATAAGCCACTTCGAAAAACACTCCCCACGTGCGGGTTTTAATCGGGTGTAATCATGTCCGAAGGAATCCATCGCATGATCGCCATACTTGAGAAAGGCATTTCGGAGATGGAGAAGCTAGTGCAGGATTCGCTCAACGTCGCGAAAACGCAACTTCCTCAAGATACGGAGGAGTTCATAGTTCATCGCGCCCAGGTTATTAAGCTCGAGGTCGATTTCTTACGAAAGCAGATTGCGACAATCATCCAACGGTCAGAATAGCCAGCACAGCTCCGCGCTGGTTTTCCTCGCGTTCATAGCGCGAAATGTAGCAGATGCAGTTTGAAGCCACATCCATTCAGGGTGTTGGGGCTCGTCAGTGTGCGCTCCTCGCAGGCGATTGTTGGCGTTAACAAAACGATTTCACCACTACTCGAAAATGCGCGTCCTGAGCAAGGGAACTGGCGATGTGTCTTTTCGCCTAGAGTCGTGTGAGTGATAAGTAATTGACATTGTTGTTAGAGATCACCTTGACCGGGGGAATTGGCGGGGTTATAGTCCATCCATCAACCCGAGAGAGCCCGCTCGTATTCCCTCGTTTCAGACTCTCCCCGCTGATCGGCCCATTCCGGAGTTGTTCGCTTCTACCTAGATTCGCGCAAGAATGCTCCTTTATCGCAGTTCACGCGGTGCACCGCGTGAGCGGTCCCATCGGAGTTGGCTGCTTTCCATCGATCCTTGCGTGGCTGTGAACCCAGGTGCGAAAACGACTCTTTCGCTTGTTAAGAGTCTCCGCGCCTGGCTTGTCGGCGCCCAATGCGGCGCGGGAGAAACCTAAATGTCTACAGTGAAACTGAGGGTGGCAATAGGCCTACGTGTGGTAACTCGCATCTCGATGGTGCTGGCTGTATTGGTGCTAATGAAGACGAGTGTGAGAGCAGATGACATCGTCACTCATTGGAATAAAGTCATGCTGAACACGGTTGCTGCTGGCGCAACAAACCCGCTCGCCTCAACTCGCGTCATGGCCATTGTGCAGGCATCTGTCTTCGACTCCGTGAATGGCATCCAACACAAGTACGGATCGATCCACGCCGATACCCCCGCTCCGCAGGGAGCGTCAGTTCCTGCGGCAGTGATAGAGAGCGCCTACACAACGTTAGTTGCGTTGTATCCGACTCAGAAGTCAGCGCTCGATGCGGAGCGAGCCGCATCACTCGCCAAACTCCACGTGAGCTCAACCGCAATCACTCTCGGCCAACAATACGGCAAACTGGTGGCAGACGACATCCTCGCTTGGCGTAGCACGGATGGCTTCGCAACCGTTCTGCCACCCTACACAGGCGGGACGGACATCGGTGAATGGCGACCGACGCCACCAGATTTCAGTCCCGGCGCCCTACCACAATTCGCCACCATGACACCGTGGTCGATCCGAAGTCCTAGCCAATTCCGGGCCGCCGGGCCGCCGTCTCTTACCAGCGATGAGTATGCAGCGGCATTCAACGAAGTGAAGACCATGGGACGCGCGACAGGTTCGCCACGTACGCTGGACCAGACCTCACTGGCCATATTCTGGGCCGGCAACACACCTGCTTACTGGAATCGGATTGCCAGTTCGGTAATTGGGCACCGCGACATGACACTGATCCGCAAGGCTCGAGTTTTTGCGCTGCTCAATGTCGCGATGGCTGATGCTGGGATCGCCTGCTGGGACACCAAGTATCACTATGTGTTCTGGCGGCCAATCACTGCCATCACATTGGCCGACCAGGACGGCAACCCGTCCACGGATGTGGATCATGACTGGACGCCGTTATTAGGCGTAACGCCGGGTCACCCTGAGTATGTTTCTGGGCACTCCACGGTGAGCGGCGCGGCGGTCAAGGTGCTGTCGAATATGTTTGGGGACCACATTGCTTTCCTTATCGACTCCGAGAGAATGCCGGGCGTTTGGCGCTCATTTTCCAGCTTCTCGCAGGCACTTCTCGAGATCCACAACGCCCGTGTGTTTGGAGGTATTCACTATCGTTTCTCGTGCGTGGAAGGGAGCGAACTCGGCTCTTCGGTGGCGCGTTTCGTGCTGCAACACTCCATGCGACCGATCTAGCAAAGTACAGCGATTGACGCAGAGGCCGGAGGGTTCGGCGATGAGCGGTCTGCCCGAATCGTCCGGCTCCAACTTTCCGCTTCGGTACTTATTCCACTGAAGTCCGCCGGTTCCTGATCCAAGTGCAGTTGGCGATAACAGGCCATTTCATTAACGCAGAAGTTACAGCGTCTCGCGCTACGGTCATCGACCGACACGGTCAGAGGCGAGCAAAGCGCCTACGTACCAGGCAAAATTGAAACGGCACTGTCAAAGCAGGCCACGTTGACTGATCTGGGCAGTCGATCGCCGAAATATTCATATCTATTGTGGAATATGGTGCGCCCTGAGAGATTCGAAATCCCGGCCATAGCGCGCTCCGCGGAAGAAATGCGATCGGGTAACCTGGCGTTACACCCCAATCAGTGGTGGAGCACTGTCTAGCAGAATCGATTATCTACAGCGTCTCCCCGATGGACGAAGTGCGCCCGCCTCACTACTCTCAATCCTACGCAAGCCCGCCAGACCGTACCAAAGCCGGTATAGCTCCAACCCTTCCTTGGACCCTGCCGAGACGAACTATCGCGACGGGGTAGTTGTGGGTAAATGTGTTTTGCTGGTCGATGACCACGAGAGCGTGAGGCTAGGACTGCGCCGGGCTTTTGAATCTTCGGGATTCAGTTGTGTCGAAGCCACAAACGGAGCGCACGCCATTGCCTTAATAAGTGACTTCGCGCCCGATTTGATCGTTACCGATCTATCGATGCCTGTGATGAACGGCATCGATGCGGCTACCATTCTTAGGAAACGGCTTCCACACACTCCCATCATTCTGTACACAATGCATGCCGATGCGGGCGTGGAACGCCTCGCTGCGGCTGTGGGGGTCACTGCTGTGGTGTCCAAAAGTGACCCGGTCGGCGACTTGCTCAAAAAGGCGCACAGTCTGGTAGCGCCTGTCTCTACCGTCAGCTTTGTCGCACCGGTGCCCTAAGACGCACGGCAGTGTCTGGCTATGCCGTTGGCGGCACTCTTTCAATTCCTAATGTGGATTGGTTTTTAGCGAGCAGGTGAGTGGCGAAGGAGGGCGGTTTACTTCCCCCGTTAAACCGCCCAATCCACTCAAACGTGCTGCGATCGGTAAGCGCAGGGTGCACGCAGCAGCAATGGCGCGGCGGGATTATGGCACAGTTTGAATGAACGGAACAGGATTTATATCTGTACGACAGCGGACAGACATTTCCCTCGAAAGAGGCTATTTTTTCCTAAGGCTGACACAGCCACACCCAACAGCAAAGAGGCCGCTTATGGCCGCCCGATCCATAATTTTCGACTCCCGTTACACTTGGAAAGAACTGTACACGGCAGCCATTCTTGAAACCGACAACAAGCGACTGCCCGAGCGTATCCGTCTTGCTGAAGAGTCGATCGCCTTCCGGCTGATTTCACTGACAGGCTGTGAGGAGGAGGACGAAGATTTGCGGGAGATCAAAGCTGCCTTGGAGGCCCTGGAAGTATTGAAGCACGAGCGCCTGTCCAAACAGCGTAGGTCAGCATTCAACTACTGGGTGTCGACGTAGGGAATTCCGTCGTACGACATGAAGGGCTGTTGCTTTGACTAGAGCGAGCCATGGTGCAAGAAGGCACGCTCCAGAGAGCGCCCTGCGGCTTCCCCCGAGGCGCTCTTTGTATTCGTCGCCAGATCCTGCGATTTTGCACTAAAGAGGCGCTGAGTCCGCAGGCATTCATTCTTTAGGCCTATTGCTGCCCTTCCTCAGCGCGTCTAAACGGTTCTCTTTTTCCTGTAACAGGCGTTCTATCTCTTGGATAAGAGTCATAAGCCTAGCGGCGTCCTGTTCGACGGCCAGAGCTCCGGCTACGGGTGGTAGGAATCAGCCACCTCGCGTTATGGATGATCGCTCAGCCTCGCCTGCGTATTGCGTGTGTCCGTTCAGCGATTCGACCGATTCTGGCGCTTCTCACGGAACGTGAAATAGGATTGGCAAACTTCTCTGGATCAACGCCCGAGGACAAACGTACCTCCCCACACTGTCAGACTTAGTATTTTGGTAGGAATTTGCGCGATCCAGATCGGAACCATCTTACACATGCTGCCTCAACGGAGCCAGTTGCCGAGGCTGTGCTGCCCCTTCTGCTCAAACTTCAATAGGATGCAGATGCTGCGTTCTGTACGCCAACATAACTCTGTACGCTACCGTACAGTGTTCACCCGATTGAATGATCTCTTTACTTCTGTTCAGCTCACACAGTCCTTCCTTCTTTTCGCCGTCCGTCGACCTGGTGTGAGGTGGCCTCCGAGCGGTTATTAGCCTGCCAGGGACGTGAGAGGCGGCTACCTTGCCATTTTCGGTTCTTCTCGTTGATGATTCCCCTTCGATTCGTCGGGCACTGCGCATTGTTTTTGAGCAGAATCCCGGCTGTGTCGTATGCGGCGAGGCATGCGACGGGCATGAAGCCATCGACAAAGCTCATCGCCTTCAGCCGGATCTCGTCATACTCGATCTCTCCATGCCCCGCATGAATGGACTCGACGCGGCCCGCGCGCTTAAGCGCGTTCGCCCTGCGATTCGCCTCTTTATGTTCACGAGTTTTAAGACCGCACAACTTGAAGATGCAGCCTTAGCTGCTGGGTGTGTCGCCGTATTCGACAAATCTGAACTCTACCTAATGTGCGATTCGATTCAACAGCTGGTGCCGGCTCAGGAGTAAGACTCACCCTTAGCTGTCCCCAGCGCTGCGTCTGCCTAGCGTAAGTTTTTCCGGTGTTTGGACACCGCTGGGAGTACTTCTGTGTTCTCCGTGTCCTATCGTTTCGGCACCGCCGGTCTCACTTCATTGCCCTGCTACTTTAGAATTGAACGCGGTAAACTGATGCGCGATGAAGGAGTTCGCCAATGAACCAAAAGTGGACACACGCCCTCTGTTTGGTGCTTCTGAATCTTGTGTTGGTCGTATCGTCCCCTCATTTGCAGGCCCAACAAAAATCGCAAAACAAGATACAGAAAGAAACTGCGCCCATGAAACTGAAGGTAGGCGACACTGCTCCGGACTTCACACTGCTTGCCTTCGATGGTAAGGATCTAAAGAAAGTATCTCTGCAGGACTACAAGGGAAAGAAAAACGTCGCCCTGGCATTCTTCGTTTTCGCCTTCACCGGCGGTTGAACCCGCGAAATGAAGGCGCTCCAGCAGAACCTCACCAAGCTGCAGAGCGCCGACACCCAGGTTCTGGGTGTGAGCATGGACAGTCCCTTCTCAAACTTCGCATTCGCTCAACAAAACGGAGTCAGCTTTCCGATCCTCGGCGACTGGGGTGGTCCGGTTACCAGCCGGTATGGGTTGACGCAGAAACTCGATGTCCAGGGAGTGCCGATGGAAACAGCGAGGCGAGCTACTTTCCTCATCGATAAATCAGGAAAGATCATTAACGTACAGGTGGACGATGAGGCCGTCGACCCGACGAAAACTGTGGAGGCCTGCGAACGGCAGAAACTGAAGAACTGAAGGAAGCCGCCGCCAAGGAGCTATCATGATGGTCAATGAGTGTAATGGCGATGTTTCAACAACTATCTACTGAGCAGCAAAACCTGTTCATAATTGATCAGTCTTGTATCCACTTTAGGAGCATTCTCGTCCGCCGTGAAGAAAGAACTCTCCCCCAAGAAGATACTCATGGTGCGTTGCCCTACTTGCGGCGCTGCTCCGGGGGGAGAAGTGGGAGCTTAGTACAGGGCAGCCTCGCACCGACCCGCACCGCGACCGTCGACTGATTGCAGCAGACAGGGTGACGTCATGATCCAGGCACGCGTTGTGTGCGGAGGCCAACTGTTGTTAACAGCGTGATTACACCAACTTCCGAAAAGGGGCGTCGGTCGGTAGTCGTTGGTGAAATGGCGATGTTTACAAGAGTTATCCGCGCCCTTTTCTCCCCATGTGGAGAGACATGAGCGGGAGCACGCCCCTACTGCGGCACAGCCTTAAAACCGCGCTGATGGCCCTGGGTGTCGAAGTAAAAGCCCACGATGACGCCGTCATCGTTGATTGACAGGACGGCAGTGTCGACTGCTCCCGGGTAATCGATCGATGTGTAGGTGCCATTTCGCAGGAGAAATCCGTGGGGCCGCAAGTCCCCGACGATGTCACCGCGTTGGTTAATCCACCTCACCACCGTGCCAGAACCTATTCCCCGAAAGTTGAGGATTCGATAATTTCCATCACCCAACCGTATAAACCCGTGCACTCCGCCATCGGAGCTTAGGACTGCATCGCCGACCATCACGTTCCCGTTATCCTGAACTGCGTATACATCGGTAAAGATGCTACCCGGAACGTTGACGGTGCGGTACACGCCCGCTTTCAAGATGAACCCAAAACCCCTGCCGTTCGCGCTGTCATAAACGCCCGTTACATCACCAGCATTATTGATTCCACGCACTTGCGTAGCGACGGCGCCTGGGTAATCGATTTTCGAAAACACGCCATCATGAGTCACAAACCCGTGGAGACCATCTGGACCATCCTGTAGATTTCCGGCCATGTCGCCGCGAGCATTGATGGACTTTACCGCGGTGAAGTAAGGGCCTGGAAAGGCGACATCTGTGAAGACTCCGTTGTGTCTCAAGAAGCTGTGCCCACCCGTCGCATCCTCGTAAATACCGACGATGTCGCCACGGGCATTGATCCCCCGAACCCTGGTTGAAGTGCTGTTGGGAACATCGATTCTGACGTAATGGTACGACGCTGCGAACAGTTGTGTGCCAACCAGCAAGCAGAAAATCAACTTTGTTGCGATCCATCGCATAGTAGTACTCCTTTCGATTAACGTTTTAGTCGGAGTTTGCTTGCTTGGCCCAAAGAAGGTCTGGGTTGGGTCTTTGAGAACCCACACTAGCCGCGCGGGCAACCATAGCCTGCCCGCCGTTGCGCGACTGTTCACAATTGCTCACTCTTCGCCACGGAATGACGGTTGACGCCAACAGGCGATTTCACCAAGTACTCTGGAAAACGGGCATCTCGCGCAAAGTAGTTGGTGAAATGGCGATATTTCGCCAGTTTGGTACGGCGAGCAGTTGTGCTTGGTCATGCAACGCACAACGTAGGTTTCGCGTCACCCTAGCTGCGGCGGATGAATGCTTCTCTTAACGCGAAATCGGTGGATAGCTCGTGCCGATGGTATTGCAAGGGGACCGATCATTAGAAAGAAAGTCGCGGGTTCGGGCACCACAGTCACGGTGAGCGTGCCGGTGTTAGCGCCTGGGTAAAAAACCGTACTATATGTTCCACTGGCGGTGAATGCCGCAAGCGGGAAGTAGTAGTTCGGATTTACGACCCCATCCTCGAACCAAATTTGTACGACTTGCCCAGGCACTCCCCACCCCGGACTCGAGGGCAGAAAGTGGATTCCGAAACACGTAGCGCTGTAACCTGTCGAGCATTGCGAAAGCGAGCTTGCCGGAACGAATGTGTCCTGCGTTACAAATCCCGGTGATCTGAAGGTAAAACTCTGGTCCGCTCCGCTCGGCAGGCCAAAGTAAGGAGTAATATTCCCCGAGAACGTGTAGATTGTGTCGGCTCTTACTGCAGTAGGCAGTAACACAGATAACGCTGTAAGGATCAGCAATTGAAAACGCATGATCTGCCCCCAGTCCGTAAGGCGAGGAACTATAGCACCAATCCAGCCGGTCGTGAACGGGATGGCGGGTTGCCCCCTCGTTTTTAATTTGGCTCCTCACGCCCTTTGCGAGAGGGCGCGGATAGCGGCACCGCGCGGGTTCCTTCACCCGGCGGGTGTGCGAAGAGCCACTGACTTTTGGGGCTGTTATTGGCGTAATGGCGATTTTTCATTAACCATCATGCTACGATGACCCGAACTGATTCTGCTTCATTGACTTGCCGTTCTTCTACACCTAACATTTCCAGCACAATGATCGGCCAGACCATCTCCCATTACTACATCATTGAGAAGATCGGTGGGGGCGGCATGGGTGTGGTCTACAAGGCTGAGGACACCCGCCTGCACCGATTCGTCGCGCTCAAATTCCTGCCGGAGGAAGTTGCCCGCGACCGCCAGGCGTTGAGTCGTTTTCAGCGTGAGGCGGAAGCGGCTTCAGCACTGAATCACCCAAACATTTGCACGATTCATGACATAGGAGAGCAAGAAAGCCACGCCTTCATTGTTATGGAGTTTCTAGAGGGTGCAACCCTAAAGCACACGATCGCCTATCGCCCAATGGAATTGGAAACCGTGTTGTCACTAGGAATCGACATTGCGGACGCCCTTGACGCGGCGCATTCGCAAGGAATTGTTCATCGTGACATCAAGCCCGCGAATATTTTCGTGACGAAGCGTGGGAACGCAAAGATTCTGGACTTTGGGTTAGCGAAGCTGACGGGCAAACCAGAAGAATTGCCGGCCGATGGCGCGACGATCGAAGGAAACTTGACCAGTCCAGGAAGCACCGTCGGTACGGTCGCTTACATGTCGCCGGAGCAGGCGCGGGGAGAGCCGCTCGATCGACGAACGGATCTGTTTTCGTTTGGAACGGTTCTGTACGAAATCGCAACGGGCCGCATGGCATTCGGCGGAAACACGTCTGCGCTTGTGTTCGACGCAATTCTGCATAAGGCTCCGACCTCGCCAGCGCGGCTTAATCCTGACCTGCCCGCTCAACTGGAACAAATCATCAATAAGGCGCTCGAGAAAGACCCGGCCCTGCGGTATCAGAACGCCGCCGACATGGTCGCGGACTTGAAGCGGCTGCGGCGGGACTCAACATCTGGACACACCCAGGTAGGGGAGCTAGCGCAGGCGGCACCGCCTAGCCGCAAGGGGCTCATTGCAGCGGCACTGTCGGCTGCCGCGGCCCTCATACTCGCAGGAGTCTTTTTTTGGATGCGCGGTCAGGCCGGCAATGAAATCTCTTCGATCGCGGTGATGCCATTTGTGAACTCGAGCAACGATCCCAACACGGAATACCTGAGCGACGGGATCACGGAGAGCCTGATTAATGATCTCTCGCAATTGCCCAATCTGTCCGTGATGGCCCGATCCTCTGTGTTCCATTACAAGGGACGCGAGGTGGACCCGGCGACCGTGGCCAAAGACTTGAAAGTTCAAGCTGTAGTAACCGGACGCATAATACAGCGAGGCGACCAGCTTACTGTCAGCTCGGAGCTGATCGATGCTCGTACACAACGGAATTTGTGGGGCGATCAATACGACCGCAAAATGTCGGATCTCGTGGCGGTACAGCGAGACATAAGTAGCGCCATCACTTCTCATTTACGAGAGCGCCTGGCTGGAAAGACGAATGCTCCAACCAGCAAAGGCGGAACCACAGATCCGGAGGCTTACCAGGCTTACCTGAAGGGCCGCTACTATTGGGAGAAGCGCACCCGTGAGTCGCTCGAAAAGGCCAAGGAATATTTCAAACAAGCGATCGACAAAGATCCATCTTATGCTTTGGCTTATGTCGGTTTGGCAGACACGCACTTCGTAATCAGCGATTACGCGCCTGTATCCATTAATGAGACCACCCCGAATATTCGTGCTTATGCGGAAAAGGCGCTTGCGTTGGTACCTGAACTGGCCGAAGCGCACACCGCTCTCGCCGGGGCTTATTGGAATGAGTGGAAGTGGGACGAGTCCGAACGGGAATTCCAAAAAGCGCTGAAGCTCAACTCCAATCTGGCGGATGCGCACCACTGGTATGGACTCTTACTTGCCTGGCTGGGAGAGCATCCCGAGGAGGCGATCGCTGAAATAAGACGGGCCGTAGAACTAGATCCGCTTAATTTGCGTTTCAACACCAATGTCGGTCAGGCCCTTTGGCTTGCGCGGCACGACCAGTTGGCGGTTGAGCAAATACAAAGAACCATCGAGCTCGACCCTACATTTGCTGATGCCCACGATCTCATGGCGGTAATCTATCGAAGCCAGGGAAAATACGAGCTTTGGCTCTCGGAGCGGAAGAAGACCGTTGCTCTAACAAAGGACGAAGAAGAGTCGGATATTGCCGACGCGGCGGAAAAAGAATATCGAAGGTCAGGCTTTCGCGGAGCGGTGCTGAAGATCATTGCCCTGAAAACCGAGCTCAGAAAGCGCCGGTACGAAGATCCTGGCAAAATCGCGATGGAGTGTGCGGTCATTGCAGACAAGGATGCCGCTTTCCGTTGGCTCGATAAGTCCGTAGAGGAGCGATCAGGGGCTGTTCAAAACATCAGGACATGGCGCGAGTTCGACAACTTGCGCTCTGATCCGCGTTATAAAGCGATCCTGATCAAAATGGGACTCCCGCTGTAGTGCAAGGAGCCATTCGGGTATATAAACTCGGTTTTTGTTAGCTTCGCACCATTCTCGCAGTTCGGCGAGGAGGCATACGTCGGGTCGAAGGCCCAATTCCCGCGCGCGTCGTTCAAATTCCGTAGCGACCCCAGAGATGTGCGAAAACGGGCGGCCCCAATTAGGATTTCCTCGTTTGGGTCTTGTCGTAGCCATGCCCCCGCAATGATACGCCCTCCCATGATGTGGCTGCTGCAATTGCTAGATGCCACACTGGTCTGCCAGCACCGATGTCACAAACCGCCTGCAAGTAAGTCAGCCCTGCCACATGCCGGTGAGGCCCCAAACAAAATTTCACTTTTACACATGCTCGGCTCTGCGCAATGGACCATTCTCTAGCTGCCAAATCGCAGGGGAAACAACTCGGGACAGGGCGGGAAGTTACAATCCGCGAAAAAGATCGGTGGAGGCATACATGCGGCGCGTGCGGTATTCAGTTGTGATGAGTTTGGACGGCTATATCGCCGGACCTAAGGGCGAAGCCGACTGGATCCCCACGGATCCAGAATTCGATTTCAATGCACTGTTCAGTCAGTTCGATACTCTTTTGGTCGGGCGTCGAACGTTTGACAGGATGGTGACCGCCAAACGTGTCTCAATGCCCGGTATGAAGACGATTGTTTTTTCGCGAACGCTGAGGCAAAAGGACCATCCTGAAGTTGCCATCGTGGGGGACGGTCATCGGGAAACCATGGCCACACTGAAAGCCGCTCCAGGAAAGGACATCTGGCTATTCGGTGGCGGGGAGCTCTTCCGTAGCCTCGCTGAAGACGGACTCGTCGACACGGTTGAAATCCGTATTGTCCCCATCCTTCTGGGTGCGGGAGTTCCATTACTGGCGAACCATGCGAAACAGATCCAACTCTCCCTCACGGCCCACAAAGTCCGTGAAACAGGCATGGTGTCTTTGGAGTATGCGATCAAATGAACTTTTGCCCTTATGGTGCTCTTCGTCGTTCTCGTTAGGGGTGATCTTTGCACCTCTCGGGCTGGCTGCGGTAGTTGGCGTAGCATCAGCATTGCACCAACTACTGCCGGCCAACTGCCCGAATAGGTGAAATCGCCTGTTAACGCCAATGACATTAACTTCCGGTTGGCCCGCATCCCATCAGGATCGCGCTCGCGACTCGCTCCGGAGTTGGCGGTAATCGACACGGCTACCTACCATGAAAGAAGGCGTCAATTTGCTCTCGCAGCGGGCCAGGACACTCGAGGTAAGGAAAATGTCCACAGTCTTTGAGCGTCACCAGGCGGGCACCGGGAATTGCCTGCGCAATGTGTTCGGCAGCGAAGGGAAAGAAGTCGTGGTCGCCCGTGATGATCAGTGTCGGGATGTTCAGTTCCTTGAGCTTGGGATGCAGGTCGTAGCCATTGGGCGAGGCCCACGTCTCATTCACCAGGCGGTCTTCGACGGCTCTGGACTTGAGAATTCCGTCTTTCCCCTGTTCGATGAAGCGCGCTTGCATTCTTAAGATGAGCTTCTCGTAGTCCTCTGGTCGCGCCAGTGCGGGTTTGAAATGAACCCGATAGTAAACAACGACGGCTTCGGGGTCAGCATCTTTGTACGCAGTGGTGTCTGCGATGGCCTTGCGCAACTCCATCAGAACGGGCAATTTCTCGACGCGTTCCTTGCGGAAGCGGTTGACGTCGGCCGCGGATGCTGGGGCGGGATCCATCAGAACCAGGCGTGAGACGCGTTCCGGGTGGCGAAGCGCGTATTCGAGGGCCAGCACGGCGCCCCAAGAGTGCCCCAGCAGCACTACCTTGTCGAGATGGAAATGCTCTCGGACTTCATCGAGATCGGCCAGTTCAGATTTGAGCGTAACGTCTTCGGGCTTCACGTGATCGGCCGAGCGGCCGCGCCCGCGCTGGTCGTAATAAATGAGATGGAACTTGTCGGAGAGGCGGTCCAGTTCAGGCAGAAGATAGGAAATGTCGAAGTCTGGTCCACCATGCAGCACGATCATGGGCGCGCCCGACCCGACCTCTCGGCAATACAACCGCGCACCTTGAACCGCGATGCGGCTCTCTCGCGGCCCGACGTGCTCGCTGTGAGTTCCAGCACCTGCGCATGCCATGAGGATGGTAAGAAACAGCATGGCTTTCATGCAGAAAAGCTACATCACGGTTCATGGTGGGCGCAAAGGATAGAGACTGTCGTTGGTCACAAATCCCGTTCCGCTCGGACCGAGATCCTCGATGCCTCTGCCTTTCAAGGGTCAATGCAAAGCGCGAGTCGGACAAACAATTACCTTTGTGTGTCCCCGAGAGCGTTGTTGCACCGGCCGCAGCTTGGTACGGTCCACCGGATCTTTGCACATATTCATGACAAGAAGATTGCAAAATCGTGACATATCGCTGCGGCACCGAGCATTCAATTCTCTGGCGAGTCTCCTGACAGCCTCGGGAGTCTACACGAATCACTGACGTTGAGATAAGGATCATCGGGTTCATCATGAAAAAACAAATTCCTATCGTTAAGCCGAAACATGTTTCTTCTTCAACCCCAGACCGTCGATCCGCGATGCTGCCGTTACTTTTTGCATTCGCCGGCTTACTGTTGGTCAGCTTCGCGACCGCAACGACACAGGCACAGACGTTGCTGTCGGAGACGACTTGGGGCGGTAACGGGAGCGACGTATCAGAGGGAGTCGCAACCGCCGCTGACGGCACATCGTACGTCGTGGGCATTACCGACAGCTTTGCCAATGATCCATTCGGGAATCCCAGCCCTCGAATCTTTCTTATAAAGTTCGCGCCGGATGGATCACTCAGCTGGCAGAGGATCTGGAACGGGACCACCATCAGGGGGCTTGGCCGAACTGGGGTCGCGCTCAGTGCCGATGGTTCAGTATACGTAACCGGCGACAGCGCCAATAACGGAAACGATGCGGTACTCCTGAAGTTCGATGCCACCGGAACCCTCCTTTGGGAAAGGACGTGGGGCGGCGCGGACTCCGATACCAGTCTCGCCGTGGCGGCAGCTCCAGACGGTTCCGCCTACATCGTCGGCAGCGCGACAAGTTTCGGACCAAGCTCGCTCAGTCTGTTCGTCGTCAAGTTCGATTCGTCAGGCAATCTCGTCTGGCAAAGAATCTTGGATGGAGCGCAAGGCAACGCAGTTTCTGTTGGATCGGACGGCAGCGTGCACGCTGCTGGAACGGTGCCGCGGCCGGGTCTGATCGGCAACTTCGACATAATCGCGCTGAAAATGACGTCAGATGGCGACCAGGTCTGGCAGCGGACCTATGCATCCGGCGACGTCGTAGACCCGCGCGGCGGAATGACGATTGCGGGCGACGGATCGGTCTTTCTTGCGGGAGCCATCCAGACTGTAAAAGCGAACAGGGTTGATATCGCGGCCTTGATCGTCAAGCTCAGCACGGACGGCGATCTTTTATTCGATAAGCAGTTTGACGGCAGGGGCGGTGAGACGGCCGCTGGCGTGGCGGTCGCGCCTGACGACGGTACGGTCTACGTCACCGGCACGACCACTAGCTTCGGCGCTGGATCCCAAGACGCGTTTGTTCTTCACTTGACCTCGAGTGGCAAGAAATTGCTGGACGCATTCACATGGGGAGGAACGGGTTTCGAAGAAGGCTCGGGTGTTGCCGTGATCGCCGGATCTGTCGCAATGTCTGCGACTACCACGAATCCTCCACCGTACTCGTTGCTCCCTGCCTCAGCGAAATTGTCGGCGGCCAAGGGTACGTTGGCGGACGTTGCGGGAGTCCTGACTATACCCCCGGGCGTCTCAGCGGATCCAGCTGAGGGCGCGACAACGCCGAATGGCAGTACGACGTTTGGCGGAAACTTCGAGGCGACCCTCGTGAGAGTCGCTCGGTAGTCTCCCCGCGCGCGGAATGCACGCCGTAGGAATCGGGGGAGCAGTAATTCCGCCTTTGCGGCTTCCCTGACGTCTCGTGCAGTACCCAGGAAAGTCGTTGCATGGAAACTTAGCGATTCTTTGCTCGGTGTTTGGCAGCAACCCTTGTGGAACATGCGAAATCGGTGGAGTTGGAACGAAAGACGTATCCAATCGAGCGAACCTCTCGCAATCGTCTGAGGCAGGTTGACTTTCCGAATTCGATGGACTGGAACTCCGAGGATTAGAACAAGACCCCGAAACAGAGTCACCAGTGGCAACTGGCCCGCGAAGGCAAAAAGGTAGTCATTTCTGACAGGGGTTCCCCCTGTCTGATTTGACAGTGACTTTTACCCACGATATCGCGCATATTTCCGTCCTGCTTACTACTTTGGGGGTTGAGACGATGCGGACAAACGCACCGCGTATCTTGATTGCTGAGGACCACAGGCTGGTAGCTGAGGCCTTTAAAGGGATTCTTGAGACGGACTATCACGTGGTTGCCACGGTGACCGATGGACACGCCATGATCCGTGCTGCGCTTGAACTGAGACCCGATTTAGTCGTCGTTGATATCGCCATGCCGCAATTGAACGGTCTGGATGCTGGCGAGCGGCTAAAGAAGGAATTGCGCAGGGTCAAGTTGCTGTATGTCAGCATGCACGTTGATGCCGACATAGCAGCGGAAGCCTTTCGTCGCGGAGGCTCCGGCTATGTGCCAAAGACCTCTGGCCTTTCCGAGCTTAAAACTGCGGTCCTGAAAATCTTGAAGGGTGAACTCTACTTGTCGCCGCTGATTGCCAGAGACTCGGTGCGCGACCTGGTCCGGGATCATGCTTCGCTAGTCGACCAGGAGCACCTTCTTAGCGTAAGGCAGAAAGAGGTGTTGCAACTGTTAGCCGAAGGAAAGCAGATGAAGGAAGTGGCGGATACATTGAATATTGCGCATCGAACGGTGGCTTTCCACAAATATCGCATTATGGAAGTGCTCAAGGTGAATAACGGTGCGGATCTGGTCCGCTATGCGTTGAAACAGCGCCTGATCGCTGCTTGATTGCTTCAAACCGTCGTGAAAAGCTTGCCACGCTAAATTCCGCGCTACTATTTAGAACTCCACCTTGTGTAGTGAACGGTCCGTCCTCCGGTATGCTCCCATGCTTCACAGGCGACCGCCAGTAAGCGTTCGATCTGCTGGGTCACTTCGAGCAGTTCTGCTATGGTAAGGCACAGGGTGATTTGGGCGGGGGCTGATTTGGCAGCTTCACAAGTCAAAATCCTTGTTGTCGATGATTACGAACCCTTTCGAGAATTTCTCTGTTCGACGCTGCGGGAACGGCCGCAATTCCATATCGTCGCCCAGGCTTCAGACGGCCTAAACGCGATTCGGCAAGCTGAAGAACTCCGACCCGACTTGTTGTTGCTGGACATCGGGCTCCCGATGCTGAACGGAATCGAGGCCGCCCGTCAGATTCGAAAAATTGTTCTGAACGCCAAGATAGTCTTCGTGAGTCAGGAGTCTTCTGCCGATGTGGTAGAAGAGGCTTTCCGGGTTGGGGCGCGAGGCTACATCGTCAAGACCGATTCCGGAAGGGAACTACTGACCGGTGTGGACGCCGTTCTTCGGGGTGAGACATTCGCTAGCACAGCCTTGCGAACGCGACTCTGCTGAAACGCTCAGTTCATTCCCCGTGGAGAGATCTCTATTCTGACTGTTCCTGACGCGGGGTTGTCCCTGGGAATAAAGCCACCGCATCTTTCACGGGAAAACCTTGCTCAAGGACCTGCAACTCCTTTTCAGGAACGGTGAACTCCGTCAAGCCGCAATGCAAACAGACCATAATTTTCGGAAAAACCCACACGATGGGTTTGTCCAAACTTTCGACTCCGCGGAAATGGATGGCAAATTCGCCGTTGAACGGGCGCTGCTTATCAGAATGGCATCCTTTACACGTCATAGCGATACCGTACTGCCTGGAGAATCCCAAATGATACAGACGGCAGCTATCGCCCGCTGTCTAGAATTGATCGCAGAACGATGATGGAGAGTCGAAGGGACCATGGCTGAGGCACCTCTTGCGGTTCGTCTATCGTGAAAGATAACCCCCAAGGAGGCGTCGCCCATCGTGGCTACGGCGGCAGATTGTGAAGGAGACCGGCGGAATCCGATCGTCGATAGTGTACTGTACGGTACCGTACAAAAGTCAAGCGACCAAACAAAGAGCGCCCGAGGGAAGCCTCATGGCAATCTCTGGAGCGTGCCTTCTTGTAGCACCCCCTAACACCTCGAACAATGGTGAACCCTGTAATTCCGCTTGCCCCACTGCCCTGCCAACTTCATAATCGCGCCGTCCAAGAAATTGGGCCGGGCAATGTCTCCGGCATTGCAGGGTACGGCCCAGTCAAGGCGGGGTGGTCGGTGTCAGCGGCTATCCCGTTCTTGGTAGGTTTCATCGTCCAAAGGTTTGTGACCCTCTCATTGACGTCAGTTGTTTTCTCCGTTGATCGTGCCCTTCGGTCATGATTCAATATTTGAAACTGCACCTCGTAACGGAGGCCGGACAATGGCAGCCCAACCTTCCTTACCGCCACGCAAGTTGTCCTGGGAATCTTCGTATTTAGCCGCCGTCCTCGAGACCGATGATTCACGTTTACAGGAACGCATCAAAGTCGCCGAAGCGGAACTTATGTCCCGCACGTCTACGATAACCAGCGATGAGAAGGACCAAGATGAACGTGTGGCCATCCTTGATGCACTGCATGGTTTAGCTGCGCTGAAACGCGAGCGGCTTGCAAGAAAAGGGCCTGAACAATTCAGCGCGATTAAAGTTTCACCTCCTAGCGGATTTTCAGGAGACCCACCGGAGTCAAGTTAGCGGTCAGACGGCACCGGCACCATAACCTCTAGAGAGTTCGAAGGCTTCGGGCGTGGGACCATGCGGATTACACCTTGATTCAAAAGCCAGAACCGGGAACGATTGCAATGACTAGTGCTAGGCAGGTGGCGATCGTCGCACGGCTCGGCCTGGGCAGAATTAATGTCGCAGGATCTAGAAGCTCTCGGAGCCATGAATAATGAGCAAAACTGCGTACTACGCCACAAATGATTAAGGGCCACTTGGAGAAATTGGAGCCAAACCTGCAGGCCCAAGTCCCGCCCACAACACGGTAACTTACATTCTTAATCGTCTTTGGCCTGAACTTGAATCTGCGATCAAAGAAGAGCTGCCGGAACCACAAACTAGTTAGCGCTGATGGATTCGGTTCACTCACTGCACTCCCGCGGAATTAGCCTTCTCATGTCAGACTTGGCTGCCGTCCTCATTAAGAACTGCTAGGGTGGTTTTGGTGGACTACGACTCGACAGCGCGAAAGGTGGCAAAGATTCGGGAGGAGCTGCATCACGTCTGCGAAAAGAATCGCCAATATTTTTTGAGGAAACATCACCGAGGCGATGAACCGTTAAAGCATCAAGGCCGCCAAGAGCGAATACTCCAACTAAAGGCCGAACTCGAAAGCATGCTAAATAGGAAAACAGCGCCTAGGATCACGACGCAGACTCATCAAACCCCGCAGCTCTAAACGGCTTTTGAGTAGTCGTGGCCGATGTCTACAATCTGCCTGCCAGAAACGATTACAACATTCCCCGATTGCAGGTCTACTTTGAATTCACTTCGATCGATCGCGTCTTCTAGAGTGTCAGCTAAAACCGTCTTGGTGATTGCCTGAATGCGTCCCCATTGCTTGGAAGGATTTTCATTCTCGAATGTCACCGTGCAGTAGGCGTCGACCATAGTTTGTAGTTTGTATGTGAAATTCATAAGCCGAAGTTTACGCCAAGAGCATGGTGTTTAAAGCGGCGTCATCATATGCAAAGCGAACAAATAGCGAATGTGATACATTCCTTCGGTGGACGAAGGCCGCAAGCGCGTCATTGCAATCATGGCCTCAATCCTGGCGGCCAGAAAGCTCGCTCAGTTCGACAGTAGCGCAAGGGTACCTGCCACAATCAATGCGATCGCTGATGCTGTGCGGTGGGCGGAACGAATCATGGAAGAAGTTGATAGGCGCTGCCGTGGGGACCGATTTCCAAAGTAACGAGCGCCGCCGGGTCTAGAATTTGGTGAGCGCTCAAGACGGGGTTGCAGCCGCCTTGGCTGCTAGGCCAGTTCGGTGGTGCCTCCTGGCACGCCCCGGCTGGCCTTTTCTACTTCGCTCTCAAGCCCAACTTGCGCATCGCATCAGTGAAACTCGCTATAGGGCCGGTCAACACTCCGATTGGCACTTTCGGGGCTTGACTGTGCGCAGAGGCTCATTAAAATGTGCGAAAACGCACCTGCCGGAAGTGCTCATGGCCTCGAAAACATACGATTGGGAAAGCTCCCACTTGAAGGCGGTTCTTGAAACAGACAATTCCCTTATAGGCGACCGCATTGAACACGCCGAAGAAATAATTACGAGACGGTTGTGGAAGATGCCGAGGCTTCAGGAGAACGAGGACGAGAGGCAGATGGCCGTACGTGCTTTGGGAAGCCTGGCCGTGCTTCGGCAAGAACGATTAGCCAAGGGGCTGACTACCGAGGCGCCAAGAGTACATGATTCGCCCCATTGGCAAGAAAATCTTTGAATGTCACTATAGATCAGTTCTGACAAGGCCAGATTCCCCTGGCCTTCCCTTTCACAACCTGCCGCAGCCCGACCGGGCGACACTCATTGTGAGTTTCACGAGTTGAATCCCTTAGGAGGCGGCTCCACGTGTCGATCGACCCTGAGAGGGAATTCAAAAAGCTAATTAATGATCTCGTCACCGAATGCACGCGGTGCAAGTGCGAGATTCGAGTGGGCGATCTCCTTAACAACGCACCTGCCCCCTGCTTGTTCGAAGTGCCGACTTTTGCCAAAGGTGAGCGACCCCTGGCTGGGAGCCGGCTTGCCGACTTGAAATTCTTTTGCGGGCCGAGTGCCCTGTTGAGCAGCTCACTTAAACCAGGAACGCTGGACAATTCTGTTGGGTTGTATAATCTCGCGCAACGCCGAAGTAGCAACCCGGCCCGCTTGTACCCGTGAATGACCCGCGCGGGCTGGGTTTCATGTACCGCATAAGCCTCCACCTGTTCGCCCCTCACTGAGGATCTCAGGCTGAGCCGTTAGCTAGCCTTTACTCGAACGCGACGCACTAATGGATCGGTTGGGCTTACAAACTGAGCAGCGAGAAATGCTAAGCCGAAAGCCGGTCATCGTATAACGGTGGCCGAGCCATTTTCGCTTTCAATATGCGGTCTACATGCAGTAGTGCAACATGAACACCCACGATCTTGAGGTCACGCCGAAGGTTGTTTCCGCCCGCTGTCTTACAGGGCTCGTTCTTTTGCGCTCCACAAAACGGACAAGACACGCTTTGGGGTGAAATGGGGGCTTTCCTTTTCGTTTTCACTGAGAGTGTACCCGCCTTATGCCCCGTCTGGCGCGGCCGGTGACGATCTCTCTCGTTTTAGCAAGCCCAAGCGCTGCAATGCGTCTTGTGCGAGTTGCATCTCAAGAGTGTGCCCCACCCGTCCATTCAACTGGCGCTGCCGCGCCTGAATTGCCTCTTCCGCTCGCTGGATCAATTCCTGAAGTCGCGTGTGGCCTGGCGCCAGTACAGCCTTCACGTAATGTTCTTCCCATGGGAAGTCATAAACGTTCGTGGCGGTGCTCATTTTTGATTCTCCGGTTGTGAAGGCCGAGAATAGCAAGTCCTACAAAGGGGTTCTGTTCACTATCGCTCACCTGAGTGAGCTGCTCTCACGAAAGCGCCTGCTTATTGTTTGTCGATGAAAGTTAAGGCGTCCCAAGGTATGGTACTTAGCTTCAGATCGTGACCACCGTCCACCAGCTTCAATTCGACGGTTTGGAGATGCACGTCCACGCCGTAAATTACAAACTTTCCTTGCTCTCCACGAGTCGTTACGCGGTCACCATTTTTAGGGACACGCGTCTTTCGACTATTCATGCGCCAAGTTTCCCATGGAGCAATCTCCTCAGGCTTAATTATTTGCGGACGAAAGTTGCAGTACGGTGTGTACGGTAGCGGACAGACAGACGCAGCCCGGCGCTCTAACATTTTGTTCAACTGGCAACAGGCCGTGCTCATGGGGGTGAACCATGATTTCCTTAACGTACGACTGGGAAAGGGCCTACATTGATGCGATTCTCGAAACTGACGACGAGAAGTTAACGAAGCGCATCGATGCCGCGGAAGCTAAACTTCTCGCGCGGATCAATGAATTCGCTCGCGAGTACGGCCCGAACGAGAAGCCAGACCCAGCGTTTCAGCTCAGGCTTCTGTGGGAATACACAGTGAATTTGAAGGCTGAGAATTTCAGGCTGAGCGGTTAGCTAGCCTTCATCTTGAAGACATGCACGAATTATCGGTGCGGCTTTGGCGGAGCATGCGCGTAAGGTTCAATCTTCATCTCTCGCAATCGCGGCGATGTTTTGGTTCACTTCCTCTCGCGAGTGGGCACGCCTGAAATGACTGTCGAACATGGAACGCAACAGGGTTTTCTGGTCCATCGTATTACCTGTGAGCCGAAATTTCGTCGTCTTGCAGGCTGAGCAGTGCCCTTCCAGGAAGGTGTCATCCGGGTTTGAATCGAGAATCAATTCCGCCTTGTTCGCCATAACCCACCAAGTTTCCCACAGCCCAGACTTCACTTGCTAGTGCCGTCGATTTATGGACGACGACGCGGCGCTGTCGTGGCGACCGATTGCCAAGTAACACGTGCCCGAGTCAAAGCGTTCGCAAGTGTCCGGTCGGAACTATGGCGATTCGGTTCGCCACTTTTCAATTTGCCGCTGAATCATTCCGTAGCATTCACAGCTTTTCTGTTCAAGCCGTTCCTTGTTGAGAATTTCAATCGCGCCCCTGCGATAGGTAATCAAACCTGCCTCATGCAAAATGCGGGCGGCGATCGTTACGCTGGCACGCCGGGTTCCTAACATCTGGCCGAGCAATTCCTGCGTTAAGGGTAGACGATGATCCCCGGCTCGATCGGCGCACATGAGCAGCCACCGAGCAAGTCGTTCTGCAACTTCATGAAGTCGGTTGCAAGCCGCAACCTGTGCAACTTGCATCGACATAACATGCGAAAACTGGTGCAGGCGCAGGACCAAGGTCGGGCATCGAGCCAAACTATCTGATAGCGCATCTGCCCCAATGCGGAAAGCTGAACCCTTGATTTGCACGTTTGACCTAAGGGAAGAACTTCGAAAGCCCACAACAATCGGTAACCCCACGAAACCTTCTCTGCCGATTAGCCCTACTTCTACAGCCTTGCCGTTCGGGAAAACACTCAAGGTCGATACCATGCCGCTGTTGCAGAAATAACCGGACTTTATCGAGTCACCAGGGTCGTGCAATAACTGAAGCGAGTGCAGACGCACGAACTCTAGCTTGGAGAAAACCACGTCGCGTTCCTCGCGTGGCAGACTCAGCAAGATTTCGTTGCGGATTTGGTTTCCATCACCATCGGCAGGAGGCCGCCGTGGTGACTTTTTCAAACTCGTACGTGCGTATCTTTTCGCCAAAAGAGACTCCTCGTCAGCACAAAGGCTGTCTGATGGTCGCGAGGAGCCGTCGCCCTATGGCGAGGAGAACCTAGGCTATAAAAGACACAATCACGCTACTCTCCTTTAACTCCAATGTCTGTCCGTTATCGGGCACTTCTGTGTGTCTCACTGTACGAAGCTTGGAGCGGCGGGCCGACTCTCGGGAGGAGCTCCTATCCGCCTCACGAAAGAGACCGAAGCATAGCCGCGCAAATGAATTTTGGGCGGCTGGTGTACGGTAGCGAACAGACAAAGCGAACCGCCTGTTCTTACCTTTGTGCTGGAAACCAATTTCTGGGCTCATGGGGGTCAACCATGATTTCCTTAACGTTCCTTTAGTCAATACACTTCACGCGCGTTATCGCGACTGAAAGAAAAGGGCTCAGCAAAGGGCTTTCAGCGACCCTTTATTTGACACGGTTGGGACTGAATGCATTTCGGCCTGGCTAAGGCCAGTGAGGCGTCGCAGGAACCGTCAAAAGCCAAAAGGAGCAAAAGTAGTTGGTGAAATGGCGATTTTTCGACAACTACTACTTCCCAACCGTGGTCATAGGCCAAGACCTACGACTTCACAACAGATGGAGAGGAATCGTGCCGACCACGCCCCGATTGCAGATTGACGCCAGACCTAAATCGCAATCTATCGCACACGGCGCCGCGCATTGTTGGAGGCGTGGCCGGTCATGCCGCCATCGGGGACAGCCCATAACAACGGGCCAGATCATTGATGTTTGCTCGCAGCACACTCCAGTAGCGTTCCGCCTGAGATCCGTAGTGTCCGCGCACCATGACTTGATTGATGCGGCGCGCGTCGTCGAGCACGCTCTCCACCTGCGGTCGAGTCTCCATCCATTTGTCGGTGGGATCGAATTTGCGCCGTAGTCGATTGGTGGAGCGGTTCAGATCGGAGAGCGCATCCTCCAGATCGTCTTTCGTGTTGCGCGCCTGCTCTTTCTGCGAATCGGTAGCCGTTCGACCGCGCGTGCGTCCGCTGCGCTGGGCGTTTTCCGCCTGTGTTTTTCCCTGGTCGGCCCTATTCTCCGCCCACTTGCGGAATTCATCCACACCGTCCTCCACCTTGCGGATGCGATCAGCGACCTGGACTTTGGTATAAGGTGTTTGCGCCAGCGCGAGGCCAACGAGGCCTACCCAAACAAGTACCGATTTGTGTAACGATTGGGATGTCATCTTCCCCGTCTTCGGCACATTTCTCTCCTCCAAATTGAATTTCGTATTCTATTTGCCAGCGCCTTCCCCAGCCCCTTGAGCACCACATCGAGAGCGATGCTAGGTATTACAAGTGAAAGGTCCAACTGTTAGAAGTGACAGCCGCTCGCCACTGGGGAAGGACAACCGTTGAAATCAGGCGATTACACCAACTACCCCAAAACCACTGTGACCAAAGGGTCAACTGGTGTAATGGCGATTTTTCACCAACCGATATCCGCCCTAGAAATCCACGCCTACAGCGCGGTAGTCTGCTTTTATATTGCACGTGGATGGAAACATGAAAAACCAATATCTGCCTGTGCTCTTGCTGCTTTCGGTCGCAACTCTCGGCCAAACCAAGGAAGACATGATGCCCCAAATGGTGGAGTTTCCAAGCGGAACTCTGCATCTTAAAGCGTACCTTTGGAAGCCAGCTGGTCCCGGTCCTTTTCCTGCCGTCTTGTTCAGTCACGGCTCGGGTGGCAACGATTCCGACATTACCGCAGGGATGCAGATTACCGAGTCCGCCGACATCCTTGCCCCTTTCTTCCTTAAGCATGGCTATGCATTCCTCTATCCGTTTCGCCGCGGCCACGGTCCGTCCGCTGACCAGGCGCCGTTCATGCAAGATGTCCTGCGTCGTGAGGAAAAAGAAAAGGGGAGAGATGCTCGCCAGCACCTACAGTTCAAGTTGCTGACTACGGATCAGCTCGAAGATGTAATGGCAGCGCTTGCATTCCTGAAAACGGTGCCAGGGATTGATATTCACCGCATCGCTGTTGCTGGCAATTCCTTTGGTGGGCAGATCACTTTGCTCGCGGCTGAACGTGACAGCACGATACGTGCGGTGGTTACCTTCGCAGCGGCTGCTGGTTCTTGGGAACACTCTGCTGAGCTGCGCGACCGTTTGCTTACTGCCGTTCGCAAAACGAATACAGCCATAATGCTGATCCACGCAGAGAACGACTACAGCACGGCTGCCGGCCATGCTTTGGCGGAGGAGCTGGAGCGCCATCACAAGCCGCATTTTCTGAAAATATACCCTAAAGTCGGTCTGACCCCGGACGACGGCCACAATCTGCTGTACGAAAACATTCCCGCATGGGAAGACGATGTCTTTAAATTTCTCGATCAGCACACGAAGGACTAGGATGACGCCGAGCTGAGTTCGCACGCAATAAGCCAATATCCATTGCGGATGATTGTTGGAAACAGGCAATTTCACTAACTACCTAGGCCGGGCAGGTCTGTCTGTTGGGAGTTGTTGGTAAAATGGCGATGTTTCAACAACAATCTTAGATTCGACACCCCGGAGTTCGTCGACATCGAGATATAATCCCGCCCGTACCGATCGCGTCATCTCGCCGCATTTTGGACAAGTGATTGTGCATCGTCTGGTCAAACGACGGCGCGGCTATGATGGCCGCTCACCAGTAGGGTTGTAATGAAGGTCCTTTCGATTGTTCTTCTGTTGCTGTGTAGCAGGATTCCAGCGTCAGCCGCAAAGAAATACTCTTATTTTCGGGTGGGAAACGCGAACAACGTAAGTGTTTCTACGACCCCTGGCACGGTGCTGATGGGTGGAGGTACCGACGTGGCATTCTTGCCACGCGTGATGGCGGCTTCACGTGGAACGCCTACGACACCCCGCTAGTGAGTTCACCGAGCGCGGGGGCATTTACGGTTTCTTTCCGCGACTCACGGCACGGCATCGTGGGCGGCGGGGACCTCGATCCTGCCAACCCGAACGCCGCGGCTACGGCCGTTTCGGATGATGGCGGCCGCACGTGGGAGTTGACGAACAAGCCGCCGGTAACCGGCGCGATCTTCGGACTCAGCTATGCCACGAGCGCCGGGAGCTTTGCGTGGCCCGACGGGGATTCGTTCCCCTTCTGGCGTCACGATCATGACCAGACGGTCGTCATAACAGCGAACGACGGCGGGGCAGCGTGGACACCGAATGAAGGGCGGACCTGGTATCCGCTGACCGGCGTTACGGGATATTGGGGAGTTGCGTTCTCGAACCCTCGAGCGGGCTGGCTGGTGGGGACCGAAGGGCGAATCTTGAAAATCAGCTTCTGACAAGAGAAGAATCTGTCGGGCCTCGTGCCGGGTCACTTTCGATCCGCTGCGAGGCCCGACCAATGCCTGCGGATTCCCCACAGCAACTTTCTTCGGCAAACATGTTCCACTCAAGGCATAGGTGCGTGCGCGGGACCCGCCACCGTTC
>Ga0207641_10001165_pt1 | contig 26454 bp, 18 predicted proteins | sample KBSSwiS62_FD_184306 | JGI IMG/M metagenome (GOLD analysis project Ga0207641, IMG submission 184306) | Switchgrass rhizosphere microbial communities from Kellogg Biological Station, Michigan, USA - KBS Switchgrass S6-2 (SPAdes) (version 2) | ecosystem: Host-associated > Plants > Roots >... | reverse complement strand
CGCATTTTGGCTTTAGGTATGATAAAATAAAAATTGTAAATAATAAAGTTGCAATAACCGGTCCTATACACCCCGAGTTCGAAGGCGTGCCAATACCCATTTATTTGCCTTTTGGATTTTTTCCAATAAGCAGTAAAAGGCATTCAGGCATTTTAGCCCCTACTTTTACTGCCAATGAAGATTTTGGTTTAGGACTTGAAGGTTTGGGATACTATAAAGTGTTAAGCCCATATTTTGATGTAACGACTCGTGCCAATATTTATTCTTATGGAGGATGGACACTAAATGTAGTTCCGACCTATCGAAAAAGATATCGCTACCAGGGTCAAATGAATTTCAGTATTCAAAATACCAAATACAATTTTAAAGGCGATCCCGATTATGTGGTAAATAAGAGTTATAGCATTCAGTGGAGTCATTCTTCTGATAGCCGTGCAAGACCGGGTACAAGTTTTTCAGCGAATGTAAATGCCGGTTCCACTACCTATAATCAATATGTGCCTAATAATGTGAATCGTAATTTTCAAAACCAGTTAGGTTCTTCTATTACTTATGCAAGAACATTTAAAGGCTCAAACTTAACTGTTAGTGCAAATCATAATCAGAATAACCAGCTTCACCTGATCAATTTGAATTTACCGGATGTCAGTTATACAGTAAATACGCTTTATCCATTTCAAAGAAAAGAGCTGGTCGGTACACCAAAATGGTATGACAAATTAGGAATATCTTATAGTGGAAATGTAAGAAGCCAGGTCTCATTTTATGATACTGCATTTCACTTTGGCGACCTTATCGATACATTGCAATGGGGTGGCAAACATAGTTTCCCGCTTACTCTTTCCTTACCACCTATTCTTGGCGGAAAATTTCTTGTATCGCCGTCTATATCTTATGAAAATACATGGATAGCGCAAAAGTTCAGAAGAAGCTGGAACTCTTCTTTGTCAAAAATTGATACTACAATAACCAAAGGGTTTTATATTGATCACAGAGCAGCTTTTGGTATTGGGATCAACACTGCCTTATACGGCACTTTTAATTTTAAAGGATCAAAGGGAGTTTCGCTAAGGCACGTTGTTCGTCCTACAATGAGTTTTAGTTATTCTCCATCATTGTCAAAATCGCATTGGTACAAAACTCAGGTTGATACTACTGGTAGATTATTTTCATTTTCAGAATTTGAAGGAAGTCTTTTTGGCTTTTATGGCCAGGAGGATTTTGGCGGGTTAAGCTTTGGTGTGGATAATAACCTTGAGATGAAAATGAGATCTAAAAAAGATACAACCATTAAATCAAAAAAGATCCGCTTGCTTGATGGATTTGGGTTTAATGGCAGTTATAATTTGATCGCCGATTCATTCCAGCTTAGTAATATTAATTTTTATCTGCGAAGCACACTTTTTGATAAAATTAATATAACTGCCAGCACTATATTGAATCCTTACCAGGTTGATTCAAGCGGGAGGCCTATAAATAAATATGCATGGCAGGGAGATAAGTTTAGTTTAGGGAGATTTACAAGCGGCAGTCTTTCCATGTCAACAGATTTTCAAAGCAAACCAAGAGATGAGAAAAAAGAACAGGAACGAAAACAAACGGAACAAAGACTACTGAATGATCCAGTATTAGGAACTGATGCGCAGAGCCAAATAGATTATATGCAGCGCAATCCATCAGATTTTGTTGACTTTAATATCCCGTGGCGTATAAGCCTTGGACTTAGTGTTTTCTACAGCGAACGACTAAAACCAGATTACAGTGGATTTAAAACAGAATTCAGCAGCAACTTAAACTTCAATGGCAGTTTTTCTTTGACGCCAAAATGGAATTTTTCGATGAATGGATATTATGATTTCGATACAAAAACCTTGCAGACATTTACAATGAGCATTGCCAGGGAAATGCATTGCTGGCAATTATCAATTAATGTAACACCGGTAGGGCCATACCGTATGTTTAGTTTTTCAATAAGTCCCAAGTCGGGTATGTTGCAGGATCTTAAGGTCAATCGGACAAGATATTTTACCAGTGATCAATAGAGGTTATTTACATAATGATCTTTCATTATTACAAATACTTTTTCTTTTAGGTCTGAATAAGATCTACTATCACTTATAGGGACTGCGGGCAAGAAATGTATTTCCAGTTTATGTGGCCAGAAATAAAAAGCTTTACCCATTGGTAAAACTTTTTTTGTATTGAACATGATCGCAGGAATAATGGAGCAGCCAGTGTCAGCACTTAACTTAAATGCACCGTCATGAAATTTTTTTAATGGCTCGGTGGTTCTGTTTCTCGTGCCTTCCGGATAAATGCTCATGTGCATTCCATTATTAAGTACTTCTTTCATTTTTTCAAAGCTTCTCCTTCTGCTTGATTCACTTTTCCTGTCAACCAATACAGAACCTTTCATATAAAAAAAACCAAACAAAGGAATTTTTGCAAAACTGCTTTTGGCGATCGTTTTATTTGGACCGGGAATATAGGGACAGGAGAGCGGAACATCCATCAATGAATTATGATTGCAGGTAACAATATATGTTTCGCCGGGGATAAAATTTTTTTTGCCTTTTACTTTTATAGGGCATCCAACAAGATTCAGCCACACATTCATCCAGATTCTTGCGATCTTTATAAAAATATCCTGTCCTTTTGGTTCTGGAATCAGCCAGCATACCATTGATGGGATAAAAATGATAAGAAATGTAATGAGAAAAGTGATCAATGCCCAAAAGGCAAATACACGACCCATTATTTCTTTTATGATTTTCATTCTGAATATTGGAAAGAAGTTATTTCCTTAAAAATTGAGTGTTTAATTTTTGGCCATTCTTCTTTTAATATGCTGAAAAAAACAGAATCTCTTCTTCGGTCCAGTGGCATTTGCATATGACTGCGTAATACACCTTCTTCTTTCGCACCGATCTTTCTTAATCCTTGTTTAGCTCTTTCATTCAGGTTGTCTGTTTTTATTTCCACTCTTTCCCAATCAAGCACATCAAATGCATAACTAAGCATTGTGAATTTTGCATGAAAGTTTATACCGGTTCCCTGGTAATGTTTCGCCAGCCAGCTCCAACCGATCTCAATTCTTTTATCATAATAAGAAATACTGCCAAGGCTTGTGCTCCCGCAAATTTCGCCTGTTGCTTTTTCAATGATGGTAAATGGAATTCTTTTTCCTTCTTCTCTTTCTTTCAGTGCAACTTCCACCCATCGTTGCAATTCAGCAGAGTTGTTTAATAAAAAAGTAAAATACCTCCATACCGATGCGTCATTTGTTAATCGTGCAAAAGAAGCAATGTCTGAATGCTGCATTGGACGGAGTATTACTTTATCTGTTTCTAATTTTAATGATTGAGGAATTATCATAGTGGCAAATGTACAGGGATAACTTTCAACTTTAAACTTTCAACCTTCAACTGTTAGAGTCTCCAATCGATCGGGTCTATTCCATTTTTAATAAGCCATTCATTTGCCTTTGAAAAATGTTTGCAACCAAAGAAACCTGCATGTGCAGATAATGGCGAAGGATGAGCAGCCCGCAATATCAAATGTTTGCTTTCATCAATTAACACTCTTTTCTCCTGTGCAAATTTTCCCCACAATAAAAAAACGACATGTTTTTTTTCTTCAGAAATTTTTTTGATCACGGTATCGGTGAATTCTGCCCAACCAATTTTTGAATGACTCATTGGCTCGCCAGCACGAACAGTAAGTGATGCATTTAATAAAAACACGCCTTGCTCCGACCAATGTGTAAGATTGCCATGATTCGGAATTGGTGCTCCGATATCTTCATGTAATTCTTTAAAAATATTTATCAGTGATGGAGGCGGCGACACACCATTTTGTACTGAAAAACATAAACCATGAGCCTGTCCGGGCCCGTGATAAGGATCTTGTCCTAAGATCACCACTTTTACAATATCAATCGGTGTTGTGTCAAATGCATTAAAAATCTGTGAGCCGGGCGGATAAATGGTCTTGTTTTGAGATTTTTCTGTTTTTAAATGCAGAACGATCTGTTGAAAATAGGGTTTATCGAATTCTGTCCTAAGAATTTCCTTCCAATGTGGCTCTATTTTTACATCCATTGATTTGCCATTAAGGTTTGAAGTTATGAAACGGGAATAATTTTTACCGATTCGATTATGAATGCCAGGTGTTCCTTACGTTTTCCATACCTCTAAAGTGGTATTGAATTTTGTAAATATGTGTTTTATCTTGGATACCATATAAACCTCCTATAATTTTTCAATCCTACCTGATTTAAAAATTCCGCAGAATAATAAATTCGAAAATATGCCTAATACCCCAAAAAATGTGATCATAGCGGGAGTTACTTATGCCTTACTTTTTGCTGGTGCGGGAGCCGGAATTGTTAATCGTGATAATGATAATAAATGCGGTGGTGAAGAGCGATGGGAGCAAAAAGTACTTATTGATGAAAAGACAGAGGATATAAATACAGCACCAGTTCTTACTACTATTAAAGACATGAACGATATTTCTACATCCAATCTTGAAATAAAAAAAAATACAGAAAGACAGGACATCGAAAAGCAGGTATATACTATCAAAGATTGTTTTATAACCCATGCTATAAGAGAAGACGACAATGATATTCATATCGTTATTGAAGACGGGCAAAAGAATACAATGATTGCCGAGATCCCCGATACAAAATGTAAGGATGCGAAAAGTTCAGAATTTGTTGACGATTTTAGAAAAGCGAGGAAAACTTTTTTAAAGTATCAAAATGTATACAATCATTACAAGTTTGATATCACCGGAGTTTTATTTGTAGATAAAAAACATTCAAAGCCACCAACTGGCAATGGAAAAAATAATGTTGAGCTACATCCCGTGATCGATTTAAAAGCAACCACCAAATTCTAAATAATTTTTAAAATGAAAATACCTGATTCCAAAACCGCCGGCAGATACCTTATCATTACAGGAGTTATCGGTTTAGTTATTGCTGCTATACTTAGTTTTACAATTTTCTCCGGAACTGACCGGGGTGCAGTTCCCGCAACTTCTTTTTTGTTTATAATGATTGGAATGTGTTTTTATTTCCCTTCTCTTCTTGAAGAGGCAAAAGGAGAAATTTCAACGATGAGAGTAATAGTTTTTGCTGTGGTAATGGTGTTTGTCTTTATATATGTGAAGCTTGGCTGGAATGCAGGTACGTTTGAAGAGTTTACCATTGATAGCACCTGGGTATATATTCTTGGTGTTGCATTTGGCAGTAAAGCAGTACAAAAATTTGCTGAAGAAGAAAACAAGAATAAAGAAAAGACTAAAGAGGACGACAGATAGTTTAATCTTTACTATTATTAAAAAAAACCTCTCAAATTGAGAGGTTTTTTGTGATCCGGATTGGATTCAAACCAATGACCTGCTGCTTAGAAGGCAGCTGCTCTATTCAACTGAGCTACCGGACCGATTAAAGAGCCGCGAAGATAAAGAATCTGCCTTATTTTGTGCCAGAAATACTTGCTATGCCAGAAAAATTTAATTACGGAATTGATACACTTACTATCGGAAACGCAATTGCACTTGCAAATGGAAGGTTGAAAGGCATAATTATTGCTGAAGCATCAAAAAAAATACATGAATCACACGATCATGTTAAACAGATAATAGAAAATAATAAAACAGTTTATGGTATCAATACTGGCTTTGGCATTTTAGCTAATACAAAGATTTCAGAAGCAGATACTGCAACACTTCAATATAAAATTTTACAAAGCCATAGCGTAGGGGTGGGGGATCCAATTCCGGTTGAAGTCGCGAAACTGATGATGATAACAAAAGTGCATGCTCTGGCACAGGGATTTAGTGGTATACAGTTAGCAACTATTGAAAGAATAATGTGGCATATTGAAAATAATGTGATACCGGTTGTGCCTGAAAAGGGTAGTGTTGGCGCAAGCGGGGACCTGGCACCATTGTCACATTTATTTTTACCATTGATCGGTTTGGGTGAATGTTATTATAAAGGCGAAAGAAAAAATACTGTTGAAATTTTTCAAAAAGAGAAGATCAAGTCGATTTCACTTGGGCCCAAAGAAGGATTGGCGCTTATTAACGGCACTCAATTCATTTTATCGTTTGCCGTAAAAGCAGTTCAGCGAATGCATAATTGTTTGGAGGCTGCAGATATTATTGGTGCAATGAGTTTGGAAGCATTGACTGGAACTAAAGCACCATTTGATGAAAGATTACATGATCTGAGGCCATTTCAGGGAAATAAACTAGTAGCACAACGATTAAGGTTGTTACTAAAAGATTCTGCGATCATGCAAAGTCATGTTGATTGTGGCCGTGTACAGGATCCATACAGTTTACGCTGCATGCCACAAGTACATGGTGCAAGCCGCAATGCATGGCTTCATTTAAAGGAACTGACCGAAATAGAATTGAATGCCGTTACTGATAATCCAATTATTCTTGGCGCTGACGATACAATTAGCGGTGGTAATTTTCATGGTCAGCCTTTGGCATTACCATTGGATTATGCATGTTTTGCGGCATCTGAATTAGGAAATATTTCAGATCGTCGCTGTTATTTATTATTAGAAGGCAAATGGGGATTACCAATGTTATTAATGAAGGATGTTGGATTGAACAGTGGTTTTATGATACCACAATACACAACGGCGGCATTGGTAACAGAAAATAAAACGTTATGCTTCCCCGCAAGTGCTGATAGTATTCCAACTTCGCTGGGACAAGAAGATCACGTGAGTATGGGAAGTATCAGCGGAAGAAAACTAAATCGTGTTTTAGATAATCTTGAGTTTATACTTGCTATTGAATTGCTTTCCGCCTGCCAGGCTATTGAATTCCGTTCTCCTCTAAAAAGTTCCGAGCTTTTAGAGTTTGCTCATGGTCAAGTTCGTAATATCGTCAGCTTTGCATCTGAGGATCGAATATTTGCTGATGACATTAATAAGATAGCCGGCATCATTAAAGATTTTTCTTTTGTAGAAAAAGTAAATGGATTTGCTTTATCCAAACAGATTAAGCTTAATGAAGGCTTCGGCCTATTTCAAACAGAATGATTCCTGAAATGCCTCCTTCGTCGGCATGACAAGACTCTAAAAATTTGAAAATTTTAAGACCAATTGAATCATATTCTATTCAGTTGCTTGCCGCAATTTTCCAGACTGTATACATACTTCTGCGATCAGTAAAGGAACAGCCCAACATGTCCAGCTTAACATTCCAAGCCGGTCACCCGGGTCGGGAATGGCTTTTCCAAGAAGGTCATCCATTAGCCTGAATGCTGTAAAACCAAATGTAATTACATAGCTTCTGATCATCCATTCACGATGCTGTTTAATATTAAGGTTCCTGATAGCAATGTAAGCCATAGTGCCTGCAGTTATCCATATCAGGGCAAGACTTGTTAATCCTGATTGATAAGTATAGTTGACCTGTGAAGTAGAGGCCATGTATAATCCGGCAATACCACCGATCATTGTACTGACAAGATATGTTCGTCCCATCCAACGATGAACATTAAGATAATTATTTCGTATGGCCGGTATGAATTGAAATGGTCCGAGAAGCAAAGCAAGTATCCCAAATACAACATGTATAATAACCCAATTATGTCGGGTCCAGAAATAAGGAGTATAACTTTCTTCAGTAAAAACAAAGTATCTCGGTGTTTTCACTGCAACAAAATATACACTGAGAATAAAACCGGCAATTAGGAGGAATCCAATCAGGATCCTTTTCAGGCTAATTGAGTTCATGAGCAATTGTTTTAGATGGTGAGGTGATAGATGGTTTAAACGCAGGCTTAAGTTACAAATATTCTTATTTATTTATCAAATAAGCTTTGTAACACTCTCAAGCGCCAGGTTTATCATTGGCAATAAAGCCTTCTCTCTTTCATCAGCAGAGATCTTTTCATGTGTAGGAATAATATCTGAAACCGTAAGAATAGTAGCGGCAGATTTTTTTAAATACCGGGCATTTGCAAACAAGGCATATGCTTCCATTTCTGCAGCCAGGCATTTATATTTTTTTACAATGGCAGGCTTATCTTTTTCTGCACGATAGAAAACATCGCCGGAATGAATAGGCCCGTTCTTCAATTCGAGTTTCAATTCTTTTGCTGTCTTAGTAATAATATCAAAGGCATCTCCCTGGTGTTTGAAACTATCTTTTTTATAACCGAATGCGCATTCTGCATAAGTGGATTCGCTACAGGCTGTTTCTGCATTTATAAGGTCAAACAATTTCATTTTTTTTGTATATGCACCACAGGTGCCGATACGGATGATACAATCTGCTTCATACTCTGTAAATAATTCAAAAGAATAAATACCAATACTTGGGCAACCCATACCGCTGGCGCCAACAGTTAATGGTTTGTCTTTATAGGTGCCGGTAAAAAAATAAATGTTACGGGTACTGCTCACCAGTTTTGCATTCTGTAAAAAATTATCGGCAATATATTTTGCTCTTAACGGATCACCGGCCAATAAAACAATCTTTTCAATTTCTCCCGGCTTTGCACTAATATGTATACTCATGGAATGAAGATATTTATTTTATTGCGACTTTTGTAATATACCACGGAGACACAAAGGCACGAAGAAGCACGGAGTTTTTTGTGTTTCACTGTGACGCCGTCCCTCCGTGGTTCAAAAAAATATTTCATATGTCAACACTAACTCAAACACGATATGACGCCATCAAATATAAAACTCCAACCGGGAACAAACTCAGCTGCAAAGGATGGATACAAGAAGCAGCATTGAGAATGTTGTTGAACAATCTTGATCCCGAAGTTGCTGAACGTCCCGATGACCTGATCGTATATGGCGGTAGGGGAAAAGCCGCAAGAAACTTTGAAGCACTCGATAACATTATTGCCGCATTAAAAGTTTTGGAGAATGACGAGTCACTGCTAATACAATCCGGCAAACCTGTTGGCATTTTAAAAACACATAAAGATTCACCAAGAGTCCTGATAAGTAATAGTCAACTAGTACCTAACTGGGCCAACTGGCAACACTTCGATGAGCTTGAGAAAAAAGGATTGATGATGTATGGACAAATGACTGCGGGAAGCTGGATATATATCGGCTCACAGGGAATTGTGCAGGGAACTTATGAAACATACGCAGCAATTGCGAATAAACATTTCAATGGAACATTAAAAGGAACATTGAATATAACAGCAGGACTTGGTGGAATGGGTGGCGCACAACCTTTGGCAATAACTATGAATGAAGGGGTGGCATTGATCGCCGAAGTAGAGATGTGGCGAATTCAAAAAAGAATTGAAACAAAGTATTGTGATAGTTGGTTTGAGAATATTGATGACGCAATTGATCATGCATTAGAAGCAAAACAAAATGGTCAAGCGATCTCTATTGCAGTACTTACCAATGCTGTTTGTTTATTAGAAAGATTGATCGAAAGAAATATTGTTCCGGATACCTTGACGGATCAGACATCGGCACATGATCCTTTGATCGGTTATATACCGCATACAATTAATAACACGCAGGCAACTGTTATGCGGGAAGAAAACCCTGATAAATATTTAGAGCTTGCTTATCAAAGTATGTTTCGGCATGTTGAGTTAATGATAGAATTGCAGGCAAGAGGAACTATCACATTTGATTATGGAAATAATCTTCGTGCAAGAGCACATGAATACCAGGTCAGGAACCTGACTTCCGGACTTTCCGACTTGCCGACTATCGATTGCTTTGCATTTCCCGGGTTTGTTCCGGCTTATATACGTCCATTGTTCTGTGAAGGCAAAGGACCATTTCGCTGGGCTGCATTGAGTGGTGACCCGAATGATATCATGATCACTGATAAGCTTATTGCAAACATGTTTCCAAAGAATGAAGGATTACAACGTTGGTTGAGACTTGCAAAAACCAGGATCGCATTCCAGGGTTTGCCGGCCCGTATATGCTGGCTGGGACAAGGAGAACGTGAACAAGCAGGTCTTGCATTTAATGAATTAGTGAGAAGTGGTACTATCAGCGCACCAATAGTTATCGGTCGTGATCATTTAGATACAGGAAGTGTTGCATCACCCAACAGAGAAACAGAAAGTATGCTTGATGGAAGCGATGCAGTTGCTGACTGGCCCATATTAAATGCATTGGTAAATACAGCGGGTGGTGCAAGCTGGGTTTCATTGCATCATGGAGGAGGAGTTGGTATGGGTTATAGTATACATGCAGGAATGGTGATCGTTGCCGATGGTACAGATGATGCTGAAGCAAGATTAAAAAGAGTTTTAAGAAATGATCCGGGAATGGGAGTAATAAGACATGCAGATGCAGGTTACGAATTAGCGAAAGAAACTGCGAAAAAGAATGATCTTGATTTTAATAGTAGATTGAAGTGATTTATTATTATAATCCTGATAAAGATTAATGATTACATTCATACTCCTCAATTCCTCATCATGTTAAAGAAAATAACAATTTCATTCCTGTTTGTTAGCATACTGTTGCATGTACAAGCGCAACAGTTTAAGATCACTTATACTGAACAAGCATTTAAAGGACCGTTTACTGGTAAAGTTTTTTTATACTTAAGCAAGGACAATCCTGAACCAAGATCAGGTGGTGTTGGCATCGAATTCTTTCCTTGCATGTCGATCGATGTGACGAATATAAAACCTGGCGCTGCTATTATTGTGGATGACAAAGCAAGTTCATTCCCGGTAAAATTATCTGAGATCGAAAGGGGTGAATATTATGTGCAGGCTGTGTGGGACAGGGACATGGGCGGTCGTGCTATAGCAGAAAGCCCGGGTAACATGTTTTCCAAATCACAAAAAATGATGTTAACAAAAGATTTTTCGAAGATATATAATCTTGTTTCTGATGAAGCAGTACCTGAAAAAGTTTTTAAAGAAACGAAATTTGTAAAAGAATTAAAAGCTTCATCAGCGTTGCTTGGATCATCTCATCATAAAGCAATGACCGTAGATGCGGCAGTGATCCTGCCAGAAGAATATTATAAGGAACCGCAACGAAGTTTTCCAGTAATGTTCATTGTATCGGGTTACGGTGGTGACTATCATTTTTATTCAGGAGATTCGGTTACCCGTAGCAGGGCTATAGATTCTTTTCCCTGCATCACTGTTTATTTAGATGGTAATTGTTCATTGGGTCATTCGGTGTACGCTAATAGTGATAATAATGGTCCCTGGGGCGATGCACTTGTAAAAGAGTTTATTCCACAATTGGAAAAAAAATTTCGTTGTAATGGTGCAAGATTTCTAAGAGGGCATAGTAGTGGCGGTTGGAGTGTATTGTATTTACAATCACATTATCCAACCACATTTGCGGCTTGCTGGTCCAGTTCACCCGATCCGGTTGATTTCAGGGATTATCAAAAAGTGAATTTATATGAGAATGAAAACATGATCTATGATAAAGATGGCAAGCTTCGTATGGTGGCAACCGTTGCTGGAGCAATTCCCTGGGCAAGTAGCAAACAAGCTTACCAGGCCGAACGTGTGATTTATCGTGGCGAGCAAATGCATTCATTTGATGCTGTGTTCAGTGCCCGTGGTACTGATGGAAATCCTGAACGCATTTGCAATCCGTTTACCGGCGTTATGGATCAAAAGGTTTTTGAACATTGGAAAAATTATGATCTCTCACTTTACCTGCGGACTAATTGGGATAAATTAAAGAAAGACCTGGATGGAAAGATCCGTGTAACAGTAGGAGAGCAGGATAATTTTTTACTCAATGGCGCAGTTCATTTGCTGGATAAAGAAATGAAAACATTGAATGCTAACATGACATTTGAATATTTCCCCGGCGATCATTTTACTGTTGGCACACCAGAGTATCGGGATAAAGGCCTTCATTTTATTGCAGAGAGATACAGGGAATGGCAACATAAAAATTTGAAAGGCTTTTAATGTTGATCTAAGCCAATTTCACCGGTTGTTTAGTTGCAGCTGATCTGTAAATGGCTTCCACGATGCGAATATCTCTTAATCCTTCTTCACCGGGCACAAGCATTGGGTTACCATTCATTATCGACAATGCATCATCATCCATTTGTTTGGCTTGTTGCCATGGCGTATCATAGGCAGTGTTTATTTCACCAAGCGGACTACTGCCTCTCACACCTGAATAAGCGGAGTAAGGCGCCATTTTGATCTCACCTTTTTCACAAACAATATTCATGTAATTTATATTCTCACCAAAACTGGTCCTGATACTTGCTTTCACACCGCCGGGAAATTCCAACACAGCAGTAGTTGTTTCATCCAATCCATTTTTATAGATCTCAGGTCTTGTGGTCGAAGTGCTTGCAGAAATAATGGCGATAGGTTCCATATTCGTTCCCAATCTTGCACCTTGAATTGAATAAACACCCATATCATATAACACGCCACCACCCATTTCTTTTTTTTGTTTCCAATGATCGGTACGATCATCCCTGTAGCCTGCTGCACAATCCAAACTTTTTGCATTCCCTAAAAGTTTTCGTTTCAAGATGCGCCGGTATTCCTGTGTATTAGGTTCGTGATGCAGCCGGTAGCCGATCGCTAATGATCTTTTATTCTTATTACAAGCATCGATCATTTCCTGGCATTCTATTGCTGTCATCGCCATTGGTTTTTCACACCAAACATGCTTGCCGGCATTCGCTGCCCTTATTACGTACTCTTTATGCATCGAGGGTGGAAGCACAACATATACAACATCAATATCATCGTTATTAGCGATCTGGTCAAAATTCTGGTAGTTATAAATATTCTTATCAGGAATATTGTGTTTTGCTTTCCATGTTTCAGCTTTTGAAGGGGTGCCGGTCACGATCCCTGCGAGATAACAATTTTTTGTTTGTTGTAACGCTGGCGCCAACAGGTCAGTACTATAATAACCAAGTCCAACTAAGGCTATACCCAACCTGTCTTTTTTAAAAAGATCAGTTGATCGTAAAATTTTGGGAGATAGAATAAGGCCGCTTGTTCCAAGCGCCAATGTTTTTATTACGTCTCTGCGGGAAGTTAAACTCATAATTCAGGATTTGGTTACTAAAGTTAGAAAATATAGAATGAAAAGAGATCAGGCTATCCTTGCACTTTGTTTTGTAAATTCGTGATCCATAACTTACTCACGATGCGCCAATCAAGCCGTAAAGAATTCCTGCAAACATCAGCCATGCTTCTCGGAGCAGCTGCATTATCAAAAACTCCGTTTGATCTTAAAAAAGATAAACTGCCTTTATCATTTTCTACATTGGCTTGTCCTGATTGGGATCTTAAAAAGATCATTGACTATGCCGTAAAGCACGAGTACACCGGCATAGAATTGCGTGGATTGAAACGTGAGATCGATCTTACAAAATGCCCTGATTTCAGTAGCACAAAAAATATTGAAGCGGTACTGAAAACAATGAAGGATAAAAAACTTCGCTTTGTTGATCTTGGATCATCCAGTACATTACATTTTAGTGAAAGTGCAGAAAGAGAAAAAAATATAAATGATGGCAAAGCCTTTATCGATCTTGCACAACAGTTGAGTTGTCCCAATGTAAGAGTATATCCCAACCTGCTTCCAAAAGACAAGGATAAAGATGAAACGATGGATTTCATTGTAAAAGGATTATTGGAGCTTGGTAATTATGCAAAAGCAAGTGGAGTAATGGTATTGATGGAGACACATGGGGATCTTGTATGGACACAGGATATTGACAAGATCATGCAAAATGCAAGTCATTCAAATGTTGGATTAGTTTGGGATCCTTGCAATATGTGGACGATAACAAAAGAACCTCCGTCAGAAATGTACCGTATCTTAAAAAAATATATTCATCATGCCCATATTAAAGATGCAAAACTGGTAGATGGCAAACCGCAGTACACAAGATTAGGACAGGGCGAGGTTCCCATCTTCGAAGCAGTAGACGCTTTATCAAAAAGTGGATACAAAGGTTATTATAGTTTTGAATGGGAAAAACTTTGGCATCCCGAACTCGAAGATCCTGAAACTGCGTTGGCTGATTATCCTGTGGCAATGAAGAAACACTTTAATTAGATTTTCAGTCGGTAACCCGTTTTAGTATTCATAGTATCGCCAGTTGCGGCGCTTCATCAAAGTAATTGAAAAATTAAATGATATTATTTATCTTGAGCACGTCTTAAATTTATTAAAATCAGGAAACTGATCCCTTACAAGCTGAAATTGAATCAACCCAAAAATTAAATATTATCTGAAATAAGATGATCCTCCTTCATTGAGTGTTTGTCTATTGACTGGTGCTTATTCAATAATATTTTAATGGCCATTTAACTAAGTGACTGCTTTATGAAAAACAAATTACTGTTACAAATCCTGCTTGTATTTAATATTCTTCCTGGTAAAGCGCAACAATGGACATGGTTCCGATCCGATAACAGCGGTCTGCCTACAAATAATGTATTATCCCTTTCGGTAAATGATTCATCAACTGTTTATGCAGGCACATTGGGGGGATTGGCTGCTTTTAAAAATAACACCTGGACGAAACTGTATGTGGGGCCAATGCCAACGCCGGAAATCCTGGGAGTATGGACGGATTCAAATAGGTTGTGGGTCGGAACTGAATACTCTGGCCTGTGGGGTCTTGCAAATAATGTGTGGAAACATTACGATCCGAATACTTCAGGAAATGGGATCATAGGATTTGGTATCGACTCAAAGGATTCAATATTCCGCCTTGATAAATTTGAAAATTTTGATGTTTGGATCGGTAATGGATGGAAAGAAATTCTGAATTTTTTTTCCCAACCAAATAATCTGTTTGTTGACCGGGCAGACAATGTGTGGTTGCTTTCAAATAACGTCGGGCTGAAGAAATATAAGAACGGAATAATTACATACTGGCCAGGTTATTATCAACCGACCGATCCTCAATTACTGCCTTCAGGATCATTATATGATATGTTGCAGGATAGTTCAGGTATTTATTGGATCGCAAGTAACGATGGACTTCTTCGCTTTGATGGCACTAATTTTCAGATGTATACTACCATTAATTCCGGCATCTGCTCGAATCGCCTTCGTTGCCTTGCAATAGACAAACAAGGAAACTTATGGATAGGAAGTTGGGATGCAGGAATATCAAAATGGGATGGAAGCACCTGGAAAACTTTTAATATAACAAATTCGCCATTGACTTCGCCGATTGTAAATGATATAAGTGTGGATTCAGCAAACCGCATATGGTTTGCAAACGGGTACAATTATTTTACTTCGCCCAACAACGGGCAAGGAGTGTTTTTACTTGATGAGAGCGTTGATTTGAGCAACGGGCAATTGCCGGCTACCCCGGATAGCTTAGCGGGTAAAGTGATTTCTGTAAATGAAGTTGTATTGAGTTGGAAAGACCATTCTAATAATGAATCTGGTTTTTTGCTTGAACGTTCCGATGGGGATAACACCAATTTTCAACAAATTAAATTTTTGAATTTTAATACCACTAATTACACTGATCTGTCGGTTAATGGAAATACTGTTTATTATTACAGGGTCAGGGCTGTAAACAAGTTAGGAACATCTTCATATTCCAATACTATACAGGTTCAACCAAAATATTGTACAGTGAACAAGGCAGACTATAATGCCTATGCAATTGCCAGGAAGGTGATTTTCGGCAACATCAATAACCAACCCTTTAATTGTATAAATGGTTATTATGATTACCTGGATCAAAGCACAAATGTTTTTAAAGGACAGACCTTATTTTTAACGCTTGCAATTGACAGGTGTTCCATAACAACTGATCCGATCATTGGCACCTCGGTTTACATTGACTGGAACAGCGACGGTGATTTTAATGATGATAAAGAATTAGTGTTAGCCAGAACAAACATAGATGGCAAAGAAGAATTTCATATCCCCGTAACCGTGCCTGATAATGTGGTACCGGGTATGGTGGCGCGGATGCGTATCCGTTGCGAAGACGATGTATATCCCAATACAGTTGCTATCTCTCCCTGCGGTTATGCAGAAGAAACACAGGATTATTCAATAAATATTATTAATCCTCCTGCTAATTTTAAACCGGCACCTATTACAACGGCTAATATATCCTCACGCATCCAGTATATAGAGTGGCAGGATAATGCCTCCAATGAAGTTTCATACATTGTCGAAAGATCTGCCGATAGTTTATCATTTGGTACTATTGCTACTTTACCGCCTAATACAACTATTTTTAAAGACGCTCCGCTGCAACCTGATACCCGCTATTATTATAGGGTGTTTGCAAAAAATTCAACTGATAGCTCCATGAGTGATGTCATCGGCTCCACCACTTTGTCGGCGGATCTTATAAGACAATCACAAGGGGATATTACTACAGACAAAGCGTTTAATGTTGGAGGTTTCTGGGATGATTATAATAATGATGGGAACTATGATCTGTATGTCTCCGGTAATAACAGGTTATATAAAAACCAGGGAGGCATTTTAAATAATAGTCAGCTTACTTTTTCCAGCTCTGGCACCGGCGCCTGGGGTGACTATGATAATGATGGGGACGATGACCTGTTTCTAACTGATTATCTCAATGGAAGCGGTTCTCCGCCTTTATTGTATGAAAACGGGGGCAATGGAACTTTTCAGCCCGCTTCGGCCATGATTCAACCAGACGGTAGGATCAACAATGCTGTATGGACCGATTATAACAATGATGGTTTTTTGGATCTCTACATCTCATACTTCGATCTTGGTTATGGCAAATTGTACCGCAACAACCGAAACAAGACCTTTTCGTTTGTATTTAAATTTGATAATGCAATAGGGTATGCATCCTTTGCAGATTATGATAATGATGGTGATGACGACCTCATTGTAATGGGAGCAGGATTAACCGCAGTTTATAAAAAAACAGATAGTGTGTTCACACGTGACCTGGTCTCAACACTGGCACAAACGATCGAAAACTGCCGCGGTGTTTCCTGGGCCGACTTTGATAATGATGGTGATATCGATTTGTTTGTACCGGTATTTCTTTCAAACGGACAAAGCAAGATCTATATAAACAGTGGTTCGGGAATGTTTACATCGAATAGTACATTTTTCTCAAATGTTGATGGGGCTGCTTTTGGAAGTGCATGGGCGGATTATGATAATGACGGCTTCCAGGATATTTTTATTTCACGGTCCTCTAAAAAGAATAAGTTGTTCAGGAATAAGCTTGCTCAATTTTGGGAAGTACCATCCAGTGTGTTATTAAGTGAAAATTTCAAATCCTATCCTTACGATGAAATGCCTTCGATGGGATGTGCCTGGGGAGACTATAATAATGATGGATTTTTGGATCTATATGTGGCAGTTGACGCTGGTTTTGACAGTCGTTTATATATGAATGGAACCAATCAATACAACTGGATCTCCATTCTTTTGAAAGGAACTACTTCTAATAAAAATGCGATCGGTGCAAAAGTTAAGATCAAAGTAAATGGAACCTGGCAATATCGTTGGGTACAGAGCGGATCAGGTTTTTCAGGACACAACAGTTTCCCGGTTGAATTCGGATTGAATACTGCGCTATCTATCGACAGCCTTGTTGTAAACTGGCCATCTGGAATTACACAGATCCTTACATCAGTAGGGAAAAATCAGCAGCTGGTCATTACTGAAAGTTCCGTTGCAACAGCGATCAACGAACCTCCTATTGTTAATGCAAACCTTTATCCGAATCCGGCAGTTGACAATGTAACGCTTGTATTGGAAACCAATCGTACTATAAGATCATCTACAGCAAAAATTTTTGATGTCAGTGGAAGAATCAGTCAGCATACTATAAAACATCTCGGAGGAACTAAGTACTCAATTGATCTGAAGGGCCTTTCATCCGGGTCATATTGGGTCGAAATAAACGAAAAACAATTCATCGTAAGAAAAAAGATCATTGTTATAAAAAAATAGTACAAGCTCCACTGGCGGTGACGATCATTATGAGTTATAACTGCTCGGCGGCTTATTGACCATTCTGCATTTATGATTCATAAATTTGTTATGTCATTCAAAATCCAAAATATGAGAAACTCAGCAATTATCATGATTGCTTTCATTGCAACGGGAATCTCATTGCCATTTCCGTTAACCGCACAATTTAAAAGCGATCCCAAAAAAATTGACAGTGGATACGCAGAAGTAAACAACACAAAATTGTATTATGAAATAATTGGAAAAGGCGAACCGCTTATTCTTATTCATGGCAGTTTCGGTGATCGCAGGTTTTGGGATCTGCAGTTTACTGAATTATCAAAAAAATATAAAGTACTCCGCTTCGATCTCCGCGGGTTTGGAAGATCAGCTTTACCAAAAGAAAATGAAATTTACAGGGACGCAGACGATCTCAATGCTCTTATAGATTTTTTGGGAATAAAAAAAGCACACCTATGTGGTCTCTCATTCGGAAGTTTTGTAGTATTTGATTTTGCACTTTCTCATCCGGATAAATGTTTATCATTGATCCCTATTGGTCCTCGGGTGGCAGGGGATGACCTGGATGAATACAAAACTCCCAACGTGGATACACTTAGACCCATCATAGTAAAGGTCACTGACATTGCAAAAACCAAAGGTGCAAAAGAAGCAACCGACTATTTATGGACAGGAGATCATGCGATGGGGAAAGCAGTGGCGACAACCAGGACGAGACATGCATTATTAAAGATGGGTTACGAATACTCGTGGTGGCGATATTTGCATGGTAATAAAAGAGAGTTTGCATTTCCGATGGCGATAAAAAAATTAAATGAAATAAAAACACCGACACTCATTGTGACTGCTGAGTATGACCTGGCACTCTGTAAAGATGTAGCCGCGATCATAGCAAAAGAAATACCCGGCGCAAAATTGGTCTCCATAAAAGGAGCTGGTCATATCATGAATATGGATCAGCCTAAAGAATTCAATAAAATAATTTCGAAATTTATTGATCATATCCAAAAATAACCACGGAGACACTTAGACACAGAGTACCACGGTGTTCTTTATGCCTCTTCGTGACACCGTGCCACAGCCTGCCCTGACGAAGGAAGGATGGTTCAAAAATCAAAATAGAAGATGCCGCTTGCTTTAATTTTTAATTCTTAATTTTCCAGCATGCCAGATAAAAACACATACGACGCAATTATAGTAGGCTCCGGCATCTCCGGTGGATGGGCCGCCAAAGAACTTTGTGAAAAAGGATTAAAAGTTTTATTACTCGAACGTGGCCGCATGGTTGAACATATAAAAGATTATCCCACGGCAACAAAAGATCCCTGGGAATTCAAACACCGGCTAACCTTATCACCCGAAGACAAAAAGAAATTCTTTATTCAAAGCCGGCATTATTCTATTCGGGAAGACAACAAACATTTTTATATCAACGATGGCGAAAATCCTTACCAGGAAACAAAACGTTTTGACTGGATAAGAGGAGATATTGTTGGTGGCCGTTCACTTTTATGGGCAAGAGCCTGTTACCGCTGGAGTGATCTTGATTTCGGATCAAATGCCAATGATGGTCATGGTGTGGATTGGCCAATACGTTATAAAGATATTGCTCCCTGGTACGATCATGTAGAAAAATTTATTGGTGTAAGCGGTAATAAAGATGGCATACCTCATTTGCCCGATGGACAATTTCTACCACCATTTGAAATGAACGTGGTAGAAAAACATTTTAAACAACAGATCGAAACAAAATACAATGACCGCAAAGTGATCATTGGAAGAACTGCTAATCTTACACAACCAGTAAAAGGAAGAGGACAATGCCAGGCAAGAGATCTCTGTCATCGCGGTTGTCCATTCGGGGCCTACTTTAGTACCAATGCGAGTACAATGCCTGCCGCTTTTGCCACGGGCAATCTTACCGTACGACCACATTCGCTGGTGAATAAAGTTTTGTATGATGAACAAAAACACTTGCCCGCCGGCAGGCTGGGAAAAGCAACGGGAGTGGAGATCATTGACACAGAAACAATGAAGACAGAAGAATTTTATGCACGCATTATTTTTCTCAATGCCTCCACCGTTGCCACTGCATTTATATTGTTGAATTCAACATCAGCACGTTTTCCCAATGGATTGGGAAATGGAAGTGACCAGGTGGGCCGCAACCTGATGGATCATCATAAAGGTCTTAGTATAAGTGCTGAAGTGGAAGGCTTTGAAGAATGGACAACCTTTGGTCGCCGTCCAATAAATTCTTTTATGCCCCGGTTCAGGAATGTAACTACCAAAGAAAAGAATTTTCTCCGCGGTTATTATGTTGGTATCGGAGCGGGCCGGGGGCGACGAACCGATGCACCGATTGGTGAAGAATTAAAACTGGCAAGCACTGAGCCGGGACAATGGCGTCTCAATCTCGGTCCTTATGGTGAGTGTCTTCCTTATGAAGATAACCGGGTGACGCTTGATCATACTAAAAAAGATAAATGGGGCAGGCCACAGATAGTAGTGGATTGCGAGTTCAAAGAAAATGAAAAAGCGATGCATGAGGATATGAAAGTTACTGGCAGTGAAATGATGGAAGCTGTTGGACTTAAAAATATCAAAGTAAGTGGCACCATATCTTTCCCCGGCAATGCCAATCATGAAATGGGTACTGCCCGCATGGGTCATGATCCCAAAACCTCTGTGCTGAACAAATGGAACCAACTGCACGAATGTCCCAATGTATTTATTACCGATGGCTCCTGCATGACCTCCTGTTCTTATCAGAATCCTTCACTTACTTATATGGCGCTGACGGCAAGAGCTTGTGATTATGCGGTGAACGAACTAAAAAAGCAGAACCTTTGATTTTGTTATGTTGAGTGATGAATTTTAAATTTTAAATTGCCTTCACTCAACATTTAAGATTAAAATATATTATTGTCGGGGAGATCACACTAAAATAACTTCACATGAAAACATATCCGCTATTCGCAATACTTGTAATTATTTTCAACAGTAGTATCGCACAAACATCGGATAGTGGAAGTTTCTTCCTGCATAAGTTTGCACAGAACATCGGTAGAGAAACTTACCAACTTACCCGCAATACCAATACACTAACTTATAATATAGACTTTAAGTTTGTTGACCGAGGCTCTCCTGTTCCATTAAAAGCTCAATTGGTCACAACTACCGGCTACGATCCTGTGAGTCTTTTCATCAACGGAAGCACTTCCCGTTTCTCTACTATAAATGATACCATTCGCATTCAAAATAAAAATGTATGGGTCCGGGTTGATGATTCTATACATACAGAAAGCTTAAAACACATTGCATTTCCTGTTGGGGGTTATTCGCCGGGCACCGTGCAGATGGCTTTACTGCAATACTGGAAAACACATGGAGAGCCGAAGAACATTCCTATGCTACCCACCGGTGTAGTAACTATTACAAGACAGGGAAAAGATGTACTGTCGTTTATGAATAAGCCGTTGGCGCTGGACCGTTATGTACTCGGTGGTTTGGTTTGGGGCAATGAGATCGCTTGGACAGATGCAAACGGAAAACTGATCTGTCTTATCACCAATGATGCCGAAGGGGATAAGCTGGAGATGATGGATACCGATCATGAATCATTATTACCCGAATTGATTAGCCGTGCCGCTACCTATGGCATGCAATTGTTCAGCGCATCTATGAAAATGGATGTTTCAAAAAATAAAACGCTGGCGATCGTTGGAGGAAAAATCATTGATGTGGAAACCGATCAAACTCTCAGCAATCAAACGATCATAGTTGAGAATGGTTTACTAAAACAAATAGGAACGGCCGCCACCATTAAGATTCCAGCCAATGCAATCATTATACATGCAGAAGGCAAAACTGTTTTACCGGGGTTATGGGATATGCATTCGCATTTTGAACAGGCGGAGTGGGGGCCTGCCTATCTCGCAGCGGGAGTGACGATGGTAAGAGATTGCGGCAATGAATTTGGTTATATCAATTCCATCAAAGCAGCTATTGATGCGCACAAAGGTGTTGGTCCGAATATTTTAAAAGCAGGAATAATAGATGGTCCCGGTGATAAAGGATTAGGAATAGTAAGAGCAGTTACCCGAGAAGAAGCCATCAAAGCAGTGGATATGTATAACGATAATGGTTTTGTACAAATAAAGATATATAGTTCCGTAACACCAGATATAGTAAGAGCTATTACAGATGAAGCGCACAGGCTCGGCCTTACTGTTACCGGGCATATACCACAAGGCATGACTACAAAGGCCGGCATTGATTCCGGTATGGATATGGTGAACCATATGCAATATGTATATGCTATGATGAAGAAGAACAAAGACAACTCGGTTGACCTGCAGGATTCTGCCAGCGTCGCTGCATTCGATTATTTAAAAGCGCATCATACAATGATTGATGTCACCATAGGAGTGTATGAAATGATATTTCGTTCGGTAAAAGATGATATACTGGAGATGGAGCCCAACTATTATACATTGCCCATACCATTGCAGGCATTGTTTAAAAATATGGGTATGCCGCCCGCACAGGCGGAGCTTGCCAGGCCACGCATGCAAAGCCTTATGAAATTGGTAAAGGCATTATATGATAAAGGTATTACCATAGTAGCCGGAACGGATATGGGCTTTCCCGGTTATAGTGTTGCCCGTGAACTGGAATTATATGTAGATGCGGGACTCACACCTTTGCAAGCTATACAAACCGCAACCATCACACCCGCAAGAGTAATGAATCGGGATAAACAAACCGGCTCCATTAAAGAAGGTAAGCAAGCCGATCTGATAATCATTGATGGCGATCCTCTGCAACAGATCCGCAATATCCGAAATGTATGGATGGTGATAAAGGAAGGGCAGCAATATGACCCTGAAGTTTTGCATAGAATGGTGGGGTTTGGGAAATGAGTTTCCGCTTTTGCGGTGTTCGATAAATAACGGGCGGTAGGTGTTTGCTTCGCCCGGGTTCGTGTCCGTAGTTTAAATAGAAAAATTAAGAATGCCCCGGTGCCCGCATTGCTATCGCATTGCCTCCACGCACCCGAAGGCACAAAATAAAGTGGAAGTTGCGTTGACATTGGCAGATTAATTTGCCAATGTCACTAGTAATCGAATACATCAAAACCCCGGCACTATTTTAGTTGAGTAAAATTTATCTATCACGAAATAGAGATCATCTTATAATTATGGAAAACGAGTTCACAGCAACTGTTTTGCAAGAGGATGTTTCAGCAATTCAAAAATTATACAAGCAACTGATCAATAGTTGGAATGAAATGGACAGTGAGGCTTATGCCGCTTTGTTTACAACAGATGGCAGTATTATAGGTTTCGATGGGAGCCAGGCAAATGGCCGCAAAGAGATCTATGATCATTTGTCCGGCATTTTTGCTGATCATTCACCGGCAAGGTTTGTTACTAAAATAAGAGAGATCCGTTTATTGTCACCTACCGTTGTTTTATTAAGAGCGGTGGCAGGAATGGTTCCAAGAAATGGAAAAGAAATTAATGCGAAAACAAATGCAATACAATCAGTGGTGGCGGTAAAGGAGGAGAAACGTTTTCTGATCACTTTGTTTCAAAATACTCCAGCTGCTTTTCATGGTCGTGAAGACGATGCAAAAAAACTGACGCAGGAATTGCAAGAGGAATATCAACGGGAGCGAGGTACCTAATTTTAAACATTGTTATTGTTTCAAAATTTTTGGATTGATCTCTCAATTTTCATGATCGTTATACTTATAAGCGTTACCGCCTGGCGCAATTGGCCATTTTTTCATTTCTGAATAAACAGCAATAAAACAAGCACCGTAGTACAAAATAAATGATGAATAAAAAACAAATAACAATACCAGCACAAATGAACCAGCCGCGCCATACAGGTAACCGATATTACTTTTAACAAGCAAGAGCCTCAACAACAATTTTCCGGCAATGTATAAGATCCCCGTCAGTGATCCGCCAATAACAGCTGCTTTCCACGTAGGTCTCCCGTCAGCGAGGAAACGAAATAAAAGTATGAACCAAGCCGCTACAATGATCACACTCACTATTTGATGTACAGCACCTTTGAAAAAACTGCTGCCCGAATGCCATATTTCATCAACATAATTACCAGCTATTACCTCAAGGCTTTCGAGAAAGACATCAGCAAAAAATAAAATACCGGCCAGTAATATAACAGCAAATGATCTTGCCCGGGCACTTAATACAAAAAGAAGTCCGGGGCGATTTTGACCCTAATTTTCCAGAGTTGATCCAGGGAGTTTTTAATTTCACCAAACAAGGTGGTTGCTACAAAGACAAGAAAGAGAAATCCAAATACGATCACATACCAACTGTTACCGAAACCATAAATACTTCTTACCACTTGTCTCACTTGCTCAGCACCTTCTTTTCCCAAAGTATTTGAAATGTTTTCAAGCAATCCCCGCCCCATGTTGCCACGACCGATGAATAAACCGAATAGCTGCGACAGTATAAAAACGATTGGCGGTAATGCGAACGTGGTAAAAAAAGCAGTCGCCCCCGCCATGCGCATTGGATCATTTTTTGCAAGTAGTGCAAATGAATGGCGCAGGCTGGAGAACAACAGTGCTAACTCATTACCTTTTGTTTTATTTCCTGTCATGATCCAGGCAAAGATAAAGGCGCATGTCAGTTCAGCTTTTAGATACTTAAGTTATATTAACTTCATGCTTTTAGAAAAATAATGCAGTCATTCTATCAATTTTCTACAGGGGAAGTTTTTGATCAACTCAAAACATCTCCTTCAGGTTTGAACAGTGAAGTGGTGCCAGCCCTTCAAAAAAAATATGGAGCCAATGTTTTACAGGAGACAAAACAAAAAACCAGGTTAGCTATCCTGTTGTCTCAGTTCACCGATATAATGATCATTATACTGGTGATCGCTGCTATTATTTCATTTGCAGTAGGAGAGCATACAGATGCATTTGTTATCCTTGCTATCATAATTGGAAATGCCTGGATGGGATATTACCAGGAATATAATGCTGAAAAGTCGGTGAGGATGCTAAAAAAAATGTCGGCACAATCTGCAACAGTATTACGCAATAATAATCCGGCAAAGATCGAAGCTGACCAGCTGGTACCCGGTGATATTATTTTATTAGAAGCCGGGGATATTGTTCCTGCTGATGCAAGGTTGATCGCAGTGCATTCTTTTAAAACAGATGAAGCATCACTTACAGGGGAAAGTCATTCTATCGAAAAGAAAACGGATGCCATAAAAGAAGAAAACCTTGTTCCTGGCGATCAGCTTAATATGATCTTCAAAGGGGCTATCGTCGGCAATGGTTCGGCCAAAGCAGTAGTAACCACTACCGGCATGAATACCGAATTAGGAAAAATAGCAGCATTGCTGGAAGTTGAATCTCAAAAAACACCGTTACAAAAAAGACTTGCTGTTTTCAGTAAACAGCTTGCCGTTATTGTTATCATTATCTGCCTTATCGTGTTTGGTATTGGTTTACTGCGCGGCGAACCCCCTTTCATTATGTTCCTTACTGCATTGTCGCTGGCAGTTGCCGCATTACCTGAAGCCCTGCCCGCGGTAATTACAATTGCACTTGCAAGGGGTGCAAAGCGCATGGTAAAACAAAATGCCTTAATGAGAAAATTGCCTGCGGTGGAAACCCTGGGTTCTGTTACTTACATCTGCAGCGATAAAACAGGCACGCTTACGCAAAATAATATGACGGTGGAAAAACTGGAAGCAGCGCCGGAGAAAGAAGAATTGCTAAAGCATGCAATGATCCTGAATAATGAAGTAAGATTTTCTGAAGATGGTTTGCTCGGTGATTCTACAGAAACTGCATTAGTGGATCATGCTTTGGAAAACGGTCACACAAAAGAAGGATCAGATAAACAATTTCCTTTTGTATTAAAACTTCCTTTTGATTCAGAAAGAATGCGGATGAGCACTTTGCATAAGCATTACGATAAATGGATATTATTTGTGAAAGGCGCCCCGGTAAAAATGTTGGAAGTATTAAGTGAAAAATATAAAGAACAAACTCCTGGATGGCTTGATAGAAATCGAAAATGGGCTGCTGATGGTTTGAGGGTATTATTCTTTGGTTATAAAATATTCGATAGAGACCCCGGTGAAATAAAGGCAGATGCAGAAACTGACCTGGATTTTTTGGGCATGACAGCAATGATAGATCCTCCAAGGGAAGAAGTGATCCAGGCTATCCGGCAATGTAAAACTGCAGGCATCAAATCAGTAATGATAACCGGTGACCAGCCGCTTACAGCCAAAGCGATCGCAGAACGTTTAGGTATGATCGAAAAAGGACACGAAGGTGTAAAGACAGGGGCCGATCTTCAAAAATTATCACCCGAAGCATACAGTACAGAAGTAAAAAATACCATTGTATATGCACGGGTATCGCCTGAACAAAAATTAAATATTGTAAAAGCATTGCAAAACAATGGAGAAT
>Ga0207641_10001164_pt1 | contig 26455 bp, 17 predicted proteins | sample KBSSwiS62_FD_184306 | JGI IMG/M metagenome (GOLD analysis project Ga0207641, IMG submission 184306) | Switchgrass rhizosphere microbial communities from Kellogg Biological Station, Michigan, USA - KBS Switchgrass S6-2 (SPAdes) (version 2) | ecosystem: Host-associated > Plants > Roots >... | reverse complement strand
TGAACCCCACGTCGTCGCGAAAGTTGTCGCCGACGCTGAGCAGCGAGTACTGCGTATGCAGGAAGTTGTCGTTCCAGACGATCGAGCCCTTGCCGGACATCTCGCCGCCCGTGACGCCGGGCGTGAACGACCGGGCGAGAAACCCGTTGATGCTGAGCGCTTTCACGAACCTGAAGTTCGCGTCGACGCCGGCGACCTCGTTGCGATCGCTCGACAACCCCGAGGACAGCCGCGACAGAAAGATGGCGCCGATATCCGAATTGCGCAGAACGTCGCGCCGCGCGCGGAGCACGGTGTAGTTGTCGCCATCGCGCGCGCCTTGCTGCTGTGTCTGAATCGTCATCAGGCCGACGCCGGTGCGGCCGACCCTGCCGGTCAGCCGGCCGCCGCCGGCAATCGGGATCTCCTGACCGGTGTCGGTCAGCCCGATCCGTCGCGAGAAGAACAGCAGCATCTCTTCCTCGGGCGGCGCGAACCGGGCGTTGCCGAGTCGTGATTCGCGCGGGATGTCGCCGAAATAGAACATGCCGGAGTTTTCGAGAAAGAACTCGCGCTTCTCCGGGAAGAAGAGACTGAACTGCGTGAGGTTGACCTGTTGCTCGTCGGCTTCGGCTTGCGCGAAGTCCGGCTTGACGGTCGCGTCGAGCGTCAGCGACGGCGTGACACCGTACTTCACGTCGAGGCCGACGTGCGACGCGGGGTCGAACGCGCCGCCGCCCACAGCGCGCGTCGAGTTTCCCGCAACCCATGGCTTGATTCGGAGGTTGTGTCCCTGGCTGACATCGCCGAGTCCCGTCAACGTGCCGGCCAGACCGGCGCGAAACAGGTTGTAGACGCGCGGCACCGGCGACCAGTAATCGACCTCGTTCTTGCGGCGGATGCGGCGGCTGAAATTCGCGCCCCAGATGCGCCCTTCGCCGCGCTCGAAGCGCAGCGTCTTGAACGGAATCCGCATTTCCGCGGACCAACCGTTCGCATCCACCTTCGTCGCCACGGACCATACGGCATCCCAGTTCGTGTTGACGTCGCGCCCTTCGTTGGCAATCTGCGTGTCGGACCTCGCGCCGGCCGGGTTGGTGGCAAAGACGAAGCCGTTGCGGCGATCCGCGAACGTGTCGAGGAGCACTTCGAACGTATCCTGTTCGCCGGGCGTGAAGTCCTTGCGGATGTCGTTGACAATCAGCGCCGAGGCCATCGCGTCGTCGCAGCGGACGCCGACGTACAGCGCGTCGCGGTCGAACAGGAGCCGCACCGTCGTGCGCTCGGTCGCGGCCTGCCCTTCGTGCGGCTCGGCCTGAACGAAGTCGGTGGCGGGCTCTGCTGTGATCCACGCCTCGTCGTCGAGGATGCCGTCCAGCGTGATCGGCGTCCGCGTCTCGACGGCCGTGACGATGCGCGGATCCGCGGCGGCAGCTGTCCGAGCCGCGAACGCACACAGCGCGGCACACAGGACAAGCCGCGGCCGGCGGCCGAAGCTCGAACGACGCAGGATCTCTCCGGGAAAAGGCACGTTCGCGGGCGGATCATGATGGCGACCACGCGCCGTGATTGTCAAACGCCGCCGTGCTGCGAGCTGGCGCGAGGGCCAAAAAGATATTGACATCTCGGTCGATTCGGCTCGAAATCGCGGAGTCCGGGCGCGACCGCGCGGACGTCTGAACCGGAGGAGTACATGGTCGAAGTGGGACAACCAACGGGCGAGCAGCCGCCGAAGGATCTGATCGGGTTCCTCGACTTCTACCTGGTGAAGAAAGCACCGATTCAACTTCCCGAGAACGCCAAGGAATGGATCGTCCAGTACGGCCCGTGGATCACGCTCGTCATCCTCGTGCTCACGCTCCCGCTGCTGCTGGCCGTGCTGGGCATCGGCACGGTGCTGATGCCTTTTGCCGGCGTCGGCTACGCGACCGGGTTCGGCTTCGTCGCGATCGGCCTGATCATCGAGATCGGGCTGACGGTGATGGCGCTGCCCGGATTGTTCGCGCGCAAGATGTCCGGCTGGACGCTCCTCTTCTACGCGCGGCTCGTGAGCCTCGTCGCCAATGCGCTTTCGGGTGCCGTTGTCTCCGCTCTCCTGGTCGCCCTGATTTCGCTGTACGTGCTGTTCCAGGTGCGGCCGTTGTACAAGGCCTAGCGCGGTACAGAGGCTAGCGCGGTCGCGCCGGCGAAAGACCCTACGAGGCTCGTGTGACGACGCGCGAAACGAGCGACGCGCGCACGCGGGACAACAATGTGTGGGCCGTGAATGGCTTCTCCATGAGGTCGCACCCGTCGGGCAGCGCTTCTTCGACCGACGGGTCGGCATAACCCGACATGAAGATCACGCGCAGGTTCGGCCGGCCGGGCGTCAGGTGGCTTGCGAGCTGACCACCGTCCATCCCCGACAGCATCACATCCGTCAACAAGAGGTCGAGCGGGCCGTCGTAGGTGGAGAGCTGCGTCAGCGCCTGCTCGCTCGATCCCGCTTCGATCACGTGGTAGCCGTATCGAACGAGTACAGTCCGCGCGAACGAACGCACCCCTGATTCGTCCTCGACCAGAAGGATCGTTCCCCTCCCGAGCGACGGAGTGCTGCGCTCGGGGCGCGGCACCGACGAGACCGGCGCCGCGACGGTCCGCGGGAGATAAATCGTGAAGCTCGAGCCTCGGCCCGGCTCGCTCTCTACCCAAATATTGCCGTCCAACTGCTTCACGATGCCGTAGACCGCGGCGAGCCCGAGCCCGGTGCCGCGACCACGCTCCTTCGTGGTGTAGAACGGCTCGAAGATCCGGCGCTGGACCTCGGGCGTCATGCCGACGCCGGTATCCGACACGGTGATGACCGCGTACTCGCCTTCGACCGCGCCGGGAAGCCGCGCCAGGTCGCGGGCACCGAGCGTGGCATTGCCGGTCTCGATCGTGAGCGTGCCGCCGTCAGGCATCGCGTCCCGGGCATTCACGACCAGGTTCATCAGCACGTGCTCCAACTGTGTCTTGTCCGCGAGCACGACGTGTGTCTGGCGATCGAGGTTTGTCCGGACGGACACATTGGCGGAAATCAGGCGCCGGAGCATCGGCTCTAGCGTCTCGACGACCGCGTTGAGCGAGAGCGCAACCGGCTTGATCGTCTGCTTACGGCTGAAGGCCAGCAGTTGTCGCGTCAGCGACGTGGCGCCCTGCGCGGCGGTCACGATCTCCTGCAAGTCGGCGCCGATCGGTTTGTCCGGGCCGATCTGCTCCGTCAACAGCTCGGCGTAGCCGAGAATCGCCGTGAGCATGTTGTTGAAATCGTGCGCGATACCGCCGGCCAGCAGTCCGATCGCCTCCATCTTTTGCGCGTGCCGCAACTGCTCTTCGAGCGCCTGGCGCTCCCGGGTGCGGTCGCGCCGCAGCTCGACGTCGCGGCGCTCGCGCTCGATCGCCGGAATCAGTCGCGCCAGCCGTCCCTTGACCATGAAGTCGCAGGCGCCCGCCTTGAGCGACTCCACGGCGGTCTCCTCGCCGATCGTTCCGGACACGATGATGAACGGCAGGTCGTGGCCCGTCTTGCGAAGCAGCATCAGGGCCTCGGGGGCGGAGAATCTTGGCAGGCTGTAGTCGGAAATGACGACGTCCCAGGCGTCGGTCTCGAGCGCCGACCGCATTTCGTCCCCGGTTTCCACTCGGGTCGCGGCGACTTCGTAGCCACCGCTCTCGAGCTGATGGATCAGCAGCTCTGCATCGGCCGGCGAATCCTCGACCACGAGGACGCGAACGCGCTTCGGCGACGCCGGGGCCGATGCTGGAGTCATCGATAGAAGGCTATCGACCCCGGGCCGTTCCTCGACTAGATGCTGACTAGATGGTGCACGGCATTGCGCGGATTGGCGCGTATGCTGGTGCGGTCCTGACATCGTCTCGGGAAGAGCGGGACGTCGTGACTAGCTACGACAGCGGCGTGAACGCATGCGTCGTCAAGCCGGTCGACTTCCGCGACTTCGTCAGCGCGGTCAAGCTTCTCGGCGGCTTCTGGGCCGTTGTCAACGAACCGCCGCCCACTCGCTGACGGTGCATTCCGGCTGCCCGATCATTCCACTACGGCGGGCTGCCCAGGGCCGACAAAGGTCGCCCTGGTGCAGGATTCTCATGCACGTTCACGAGCGATCGCGCACGAATCTACGGGCGCGCCACTGGTCCCGTTCTTGCGATTCGTCGTCACGTGGCCTCGACCGTTATTTCCCCTGTTACACAATTCGAGGTTCTCCTCGGACGGTCGCTGGCGATGTGCCTGCATCCGTACGCGGCATGGCGCACGCATTCAACGGCAGCGCGGCTGTTCATCCTCTTCGCCTACGCCGCCGCCAGCTACGCCGTGTTGCTCGGCATGCTGCTCATCTCGTTTTAGTCCGTCCGCCTCCTCGCCCACGAAACACACTTTTGAATAATCGCCGCAACCGGGTATGGTGTCAGGAGTTGGTAAAGCTCGCGGGCTGAGGCTCCGGCGTTCTAACATCCAATTCTCAGTGACACGATCCTTGGGCAGCCCGCTCGATAAGGCGTCGCCGGTCTATGACTGCGCAATCTGATCACGCTGGCGTCTGGCTTCCTCCGCCGTTCTGGTATGCGTTCGCAGTACTCGGCGGCGTTCTGCTCGATCGTCGCTGGCCGTTGCCCATTGCCGGAGGTCGGCTCATCACTGTCGTCGGGGCAGTCTGCGTGCTTGGATGGATGGCCCTCGCATTCGCCAGCATCGATCGATTTCGCCGCTCGAAGACGACCATCGTCCCTATTCGCCCGGCGGAAGCGTTGGTGCTGTCTGGCCCCTACCGCTACACGCGAAATCCGATGTATGTCAGTCTGGCGCTTCTCACGATCGCATGTGGACTGTTGCTGGCCACATGGTGGCCCATCGTGCTGCTCCTACCAACGCTGGCGATCGTCCAGCTGTTCGTGATCCTTCCAGAGGAGCGCTATCTCCGGCGGCGGTTCGGCACCGCCTATGAGGCGTATACACGCCGCGTCCGCCGGTGGCTGTGACGAGGCGTGGGGATCGATCGTCAGTGACGAATGCTCGTGATCTCAAGATCAGGCTCGCCGCAAGCACAGCCGTGTTCATGACCGAAAGCGCCCACAGACCGGCGACTTCGGGGATTTATCGAACGACTTGGGCCGCGAGTCGACGGGTCTACCGTTTGCAACCGTGCCGCGGGACCCAGCATGACGACGCCCGCCAAGCCGCCAAGCGCCTTTTACGCCCTGCGGCGCCTGCGGTTCAGGACGTGCCTCCTGGCAGCCGGGCTGGCGCTCGCGGTGCCGCTTGCGGCGTGCGGCATGTTCCACTCGGATTTCGATATTGCCGTCGGCAACCGGACCGCCAACACGGTGTCGGTCTTTGCGAACGGTGAAAAGATCGGAGAGCTCGGTTCAAATCTGACCACAAGCTTTACTCTGGAAGAGTCCCCGACCGGACACACGACGATCGATTCCACTGGGGGGCCAACCTCTCCTATACCGGTTGCTCAAGTGACCGTCTCCGTCCAAGACATGACGACGGGCGTGTTGTCCGCTGGAGTGGCCGCCACACTGGTCAAAGGCGTCACAACCTATGTGGATGTGGCGCCGTGTGTCCCCATCGGCGGGGGATCGGCACCGCCTTGTGTCTCGGTTTCAGGCGCGACGACCGGTTCGCAGCAGCAATGCACTTTTTCGCTTTCGGCGTCCGATCGGTCGTTTGACGCAACTGGTGGAACCGGGAACGTGAGCGTGAACACATCGAGCGCTTGCGCGTGGAACGCGACCAGCAGCGCGAGTTGGCTCACCATAGTCAGCGGGGCCTCGGGAACTGGCACCGGCTTTGTCGTGTTCCAGGTCGCGGCTAATACCACCGGGCAGGCCCGAACCGCGTCCCTGACCATCGGGGGCCAGACGTTCACGATCAATCAGATTGCCTGAGTTAGGTCCACCTTCGCGGGAATCGCGAGCGAAGGCTGGCTTCCCAGCCGAAGGTGCGAGCGCAGCGAGCGTTTTAGCGAAGGCTGGTAGCGGTACGGGGAATCGAACCCCGATTTGATGGTTGAGAACCATCCGTCCTAACCGTTAGACGATACCGCCCCGACTGTTACGAACCTCAAATTTTAACAAACTTGTATTATTGAGTCCATGTTCCGATGGCTCGTCGGTCTGCTGCTGATCCTCGCACTTGCGGCCGGTGTCACGTATGTCGTGGCCGGCCGCGGAGCGCCGCCGCGCCTCACCATCAACAAACCGGATCGCGCGGTCGGACAAGCGGGGACGTTGGATGTCACCGCAGAGGCGCCGAACACCAAATTCACGACGCTGACGATCGCGCTCGAACAGAACGGCAAGAGCGTGCCGCTCTTCGCTCTCGACGCCTCGGCCGGCGCCGCCAGCGCGACCGCCAGCAAGGATGCAAGCGTCACCGCAGTCGATCGCAATCAGATTCGCATTTCGCGACCGCTCGGCAAACAGAGCGTCCCCGAACTGCAATCCGGCGCCGCGCGCATTGTCGTCACCGCGACACGGCCGTCGTTTCTGAATCTGCGTCCCCTGACGAGCACGGCGTCAAAGGATTTCCAGGTGCGCCTGGAACCGCCGCGCATCGCGGTCCTGTCGACGCATCATCACATCAACCACGGCGGCGCCGAGATGGTCGTCTACCGCGCGACACCGGCGGACGTCGCGTCGGGCGTGCGGGTCGGTGACGTCGAGTATCCGGGCTATCCCCTGTCGGGCGATCTCAAGGCCGCGTTCTTCGCGCTCCTCTACGACCAGGATCTCAACACGCGCATCCAGGCGTTCGCGCGTGATGAAGCCGGCAACGAGGCGAAGGCGACGTTCATCGACAACGTGTTCGAGAAGCCCCAGCACAAGAGCCGCATCGAGCTCGACGACAAGTTCCTCAATCGCGTCGTGCCGGATATCCTCGAGCACGCGCCGGAACTGAAGATGACGCCGCCGGCCGAAGGGAGCGACATGATGCCGGCGTTCCTGAGGATCAACGGCGAGTTGCGGAAGATCAACGCCGATCAGATTGCGGCGCTGGCCAAGAAATCCTCACCAACGCGCCAGTGGGAAGGCCCGTTCGTTCAGTTGGGCAACTCGAAGGTCGAGGCATCGTTTGCCGACCACCGCACCTACTTCTACCAGGGAAAGGAAGTGGACCGTCAGGTCCACCTGGGATTCGACCTCGCGGTCACCGCGCATGTGCCGGTCATCGCCGCCCACGCCGGGACCGTGATCTACGCGGATTGGCTTGGCATCTACGGGAACTGCATCGTCATCGACCACGGCATGGGCGTGCAGTCGCTGTACGGTCATCTGATGTCGTTCGACGTCAAGGTCGGCGACCATGTGACGCGTGGGCAGACGATTGGCCGCAGCGATTCCACCGGCCTCGCCGGCGGCGATCACGTCCATTTCACGATGCTGGTCGGCGGGCGCATGGTCAATCCGGTCGAGTGGTGGGACAAGAAATGGATGACGGACCGGGTCGAGCGGAAGCTTCAGGAAGCAAGGTAGAATGAGGGGTTCATCCGTCGCTTTCGGCCGTCAGCTCTCAGCTGTCAGCCTGATAGATGAAGGCCGAGAGCCGATTGCTGATAGCTGATAGCTTCTTAGAGGAGAGAGGTCTCAATGCGTCTACGAAATGCCTGGGTCGTGCTGCTCCCGTTGGCGGCGTTCGCGTGCGGCGGAAGTCAGGAAACATCTAATAAGTCGGCTGAGCCGTCGGCTCCGGCCGCGACGCCCGGCGCTCTGAAGGTCGACACAGCGGTTGCCGGCACCGTCAAGGGCGTCGTGAACTTCGAGGGCACCGCGCCCAAGAACGAGCCGATTAAGATGAACGCCGATCCGGTCTGCGTGAAGCAGAACAAGGATCCGCAGTTCCAGGAAACCTGGATGGTGTCCGACGACGGCAAGACGCTCGGCAACGTGTTCGTCTATGTGAAGGACGGACTCGGCAACTACATCTTCGACACGCCGACCACGCCGGCGAAGATCGACCAGCAGAACTGCCGCTATCATCCGCACGTGTTCGGCATTCGCGTCAACCAGCCGCTCGAAATCGTCAACAGCGACCCGACGCTCCACAACATCCACGCGATGCCGAAGGGCAACGCCGAGTTCAACAACGGCCAGCCGATCCAGGGCATGAAGATGACGCACACCTTCACCGCGAAGGAAGTCATGGTGCCGTTCAAGTGCGACGTGCACGGCTGGATGAACGCCTACGTCGGCGTGCTGGATCACCCGTACTTCGCGACGACGGACAAGGACGGCAAGTTCGAGCTGAAAGACCTGCCGCCCGGTACCTATACGATCGAAGCGTGGCACGAGAAGCTCGGGCCGCAGACCGCCAGCGTCACGCTGGGCCAGAAAGAAACCAAGGACGTCAACTTCACGTTCAAAGCGCCAGCGGCCGCCACGAACTAGGCAGGAACGGCGGGAAGGGCAGGATAGGCGGGATGGGTAAGAGCGGCAGGAGGCAACGGCGAGCAAGATGTTGCCTCACCGTCCAGCCCATCCAGCCCATCCAGCCCATCCAGCCCATCCTGCCCATCCTGCCCATCCTGCCCATCCTGCCCTGAGATGCTTCACAAGTTCGCCCGGTACGTCGCCGCCAGCACCGTCCTGCTGATCCTCGCCGGTAGTTTCGTCACGAGTACCGATTCGGGCCTGTCCGTCCCCGACTGGCCGACCACGTATGGCTGGAACATGTTCACGTTCCCGCCCTCGAAGTGGGTCGGCGGCATCTTCTACGAACACGGCCACCGGCTCATCGCCAGCACGGTCGGCTTTCTGACCATCATCCTTGCCGTGTGGATCTGGTTCGCGGACTCGCGGCGATGGCTGCGCTGGTTCGGCGTCGGCGCCCTCGCGTCCGTCGTGGCGCAGGGGATCCTCGGCGGACTGACCGTGATCTACCTCCTGCCCGCGCCGGTATCGACCGCACACGCCGGGCTGGCCGAGGTCTTTTTCTGCATGACCGTGGCGATCGCGCTCTTCACGTCGCCCGGATGGATCGAGGGCTACGGCGACACGGGTGTGGAGGATCGCACGCTCCGGCGCGCCGCCACGACATCAACCGTCGTCATCTTCACGCAGATTCTCGTCGGCGCCGCGATGCGGCACACCGGCGCCGGCCTGGCGATTCCTGACTTCCCGTGGATGTTCGGTCACGTCATCCCTGATCACTGGAGCGCCGCGATCGCCGTTCACTTCGCGCACCGGCTCGGCGCGCTGATCGTCATCGCGATGGTATTCGCGACGTCGCTTTATGTGTGGCGGCGGCACCAGGACCGACCCGAGCTGGCACGGCCGGCGACGCTGATCATGTTTCTCGTCATCGTCCAGGTGACGCTCGGGGCGCTCACGGTGATCAGCCGCCGCGACCCGCTGGTCAACAGCCTCCACGTGGTGGTCGGCGCACTGGTATTGACGACGTCGCTGCTGCTGACGCTGAGATCCTGGCGCGTGCGATTCGCCGCTCAACGACCGGAACCGCAGCGCTCGCAGAGTGCGCAAAGCGACGAACATATTGTCTCAGCGGCCTCCGCGCGCTCGGCGGTTAAACGTGGCGAGGTGCGCGCATGAAGGACGTCGCCTCGGCGCCCCTGGCGATCGAACGGCGTTCCGGCAGTCTGGTGGCGGATTACGTCCAGCTTGCCAAACCGCGGCTGAACCTGCTGGTCGTGGCGACCAGCGCGGCTGGGTATTACCTCGGCGGACCACCATCGACCGACCTGGCGTTGATGGCGCAGGCGGTGGCGGGGACGGCGCTGGTCGCGGGCGGCGCGGCGGTGCTGAATCAACTCTACGAGCGCGACACCGACGCGTTGATGCGACGAACGCGCCTTCGACCGCTGCCGGACGGCCGCGTGTCGCCCGCCGATGCGCGCCTCTTCGGGTTGGGACTGACGATTGCGGGCCTGTTGCTGCTGGCCGCGCGCGCCAACCTGCTGGCGGCAGTGCTCGCCTTCGCGACGATCTTCGTTTACCTGATCATTTACACGCCGATGAAGCTGCTCACGCCCGCATCGACGCTCGTCGGCGCCGTGCCTGGCGCGCTGCCAGCGCTCATCGGCTGGACCGCGTCGCACGGCAGCGTCGGCGTGGGCGGCCTGACGCTGTTCGCGATCGTGTTCCTCTGGCAGATCCCACATTTCATGGCGATCGCCTGGCTGTATCGCGACGACTACCAGAAGGCTGGCTTCCCAATGCTGTCGGTCATCGATCCGAGCGGTGTGCGGTCCGGACATCAGGCGGCGCTGTTCGCCGCGATGCTCGTCCCGATCACTCTCGCCGCGAGCACGTCGGCCGTGTCGTTTGCGGTAATTCTTGCGCTCGGCCTGGCGCAGTTCGCTCTCGCTCTACGGTTCGCGATGGCGCGCAGCGACGTCTCGGCACGCGCGCTGTTCGTCGGATCGATCACCTATCTGCCGCTCTTGTGGACGGTGATGATTCTCGGGAAACCTTAAATCAAGTCTCAAGTCTCAGCGTTGGGATGACGGGTTGAGAGTTGAGCCTTGAGAGTTCATAGTGTCGCGATGTCAGTAACTGATCTACCAGCTGTCAACGCGACGCTGAATGCCCTCTCGGGCATCCTGCTTCTGATCGCGTACACGCACATCCGCGCCCGCCGCATCCAGCAACATCGCCGGTTCATGATCGCGGCGTTCGCGACCTCGTCGCTGTTCCTGGTGTGTTATCTCGTCTACCACGCGCAGGTGGGGTCCGTGCCGTTTACCCGCCAGGGATTTGTCCGGCCGTTGTACTTCACGATCCTGATCACGCACGTCACCCTCGCGGCGACCGTGGTGCCGCTGGCGCTCGTCACGCTGTCGCGCGGTCTCAAGGCGCAGTATCCCCAGCATCGTCGAATTGCGCGCTGGACATTTCCGGTGTGGATGTACGTGTCGGTGACCGGCGTGCTCGTCTACGTCCTTCTGTATCAGCCGACCTGGATCCTTTAGAGGCTGTATCAAAACCTCGCGTGGTCCCGTTTCAAAGGCCAGCGTCAGACTATTTCGTCGGTACGCGCGCCTTCAGATCCTCAAACCAGTCGACGACGACGTGAATCGGCCGTGCGGCGGTTTCTTCCGGTCCAGGCTGCACCATCAGAAACCGCCCATCCGTGGAGACGTCGTAGTTCGGCAGGCCCGGCTGTCCCATCACGAATGGCGCATCGAATAACACGGTTGGCGCACCAAGGGACACCTCGGGTGTAGAAACGACCGGCGCGAACATCATCCTCGTTCCGTTACGGAAATAAATCTCGTGGCCGTTTTTCGCCCAAACGACTTCGGTGCCGCCATCCACGGAAATCTGCCGCGGATTGCCGGGGCCGGGGAACGGCTGCACATATACTTCCCATCGGCCGCTGGCATTGGACGTGTACGCCATCCAATGGCCGTCAGGCGACAGGCGTGCGCCCCACTCTGTTGCGGGCGTGCTGACGACAGGCCGAGGTTTCAGGTCGCCTTTGATGTCGATCGCTTCAACGTCGCCATTTGTCCCTTCGGCGGCGCGCATATATCCGAGGAAACGGCCGTCAGCGCTCCAACCGCCGACCCAAAGCGATTCCGTGGCAGACACAATTGTGGTTGACTGCCGATCGCCATCTACTGCTTGTGATGCGATCAAGGAACGTCCGGACACGCTTTTCGCGAACGTCACTCGCTTGCCGTCTGCTGTCCATGCGAGGCCGCCGGCGATGGCGCCATCCAACGTCAGCCGGCCAAATGCGTGCGTCGCCCGTTCGTAAACCCAGACATCGCTCTGCCCTTTATCACGAACTAATGCGGCGATCCGCGCGCCATTGAAAGACACCACCGGCGACGCAAACTGCCGCGGCGGAATGTCACTATCTGCGCTTATGGGTGTCGAGGTGCCGTGCCGATCCGCCCACACCAGTGATCGGTGGTCGAGCCGCGTGCCCTCCACGAAGGCGATGGTGCCTTCGTCGGCCGCGACGAGCTGCGCGCTCGCGCTGTCATAATTGTTCGTCAATTTGTCCAGCACAGCGGTCGGGGAACCGCTGAGCGCGAGTCGCGCCACATCGAACTGCACTGCGAAGAGCGTGCCCGACTTCAGATAGACAAGATGTCCGGTCGGTAGATAGTGCCCGTACGACGCGCCCTCGAGGACAGTGCGAGGTGTGCCGCCGCCGATCGGCATCACCACAAGGCGTGACGAATCCGTGTCCAGCGACGTGACGACGGTGAAGAGCAGACGCGCAGAGCCAGGCAGGACCTGCGGCCACATGTGGAGAAGTTCGCCCCGAGCCGGGTCCGGGGTCGTCAGTCGCTGCGGCGTACCGCCGTCGGACGAGACGCGCCAGAGCGATCCAGCGAATGAGTAATAGATCGTTCCGTCGGCGCTCCAGTGAGCGCCAACCGAACCGCGATCCGAAAGGGACGCAATCGTCACGACTGGGCCACCGCCAGCCGGCACTCTTTTGAGCGCGCCCTTCGCCCTGAACCCGATCCATCTCCCATCGGGCGAAAAGAACGGATTCTTGGCCGACAGCGTTCCTGGCACGACCACGGGATCCAATCGGTCGAGCGCTCGCACGTACAGCTGCGATCCCTCTTGCGTCCCAGCGGTGTACGCCAGCTTTGTACCGTCGGCGGAGATCGCGAGCGGCACCGGTTCCTCCGACAGGACCGCTGGCGTCGTCACCGCGAAATGCTTCGGTATTCTCGCCGGAGATGTCGCCGATCGGAACAGATAGCGCGCGCCCGCGGCCCCGGCCACGGCGCACAACACGGCACCTGCGGCCAGCGCGATCGTCCACCGCGCACCGGGCGTCGCACGGTGCGGAACGGTGTCGCTGCCGGACGACGGTGATGCGGTTGACGCGTTCCGCAGCGCGAATGCGAGATCGCTCGCCGATTGAAATCGCACGGCCGGCGACTTCTCGACACAGCGAATCACGACGGGATCTACGGTTGTAGGGGCCGACGGATTGACTGTGGACGGCGCCGGCAACTCGTCGTGAAGAATTGCGGTCATCGTCTCGGCGCTGGTCCCGCGCTGGAACGCGCGCTGCCGCGTCAGCAGCTCGTGCAAGACGACACCAAGACTGAAAATGTCGGAGCGCGAATCGACGACGCCGCCAGCGACCTGCTCGGGCGACATGTATCCCACGGTACCCATCACCACCCCATGTGCAGTCTGCACGGGCGCGGTCACGATCGCAGTGACGGCCGGAGGTCCATGTGGTTCAACCAACTTCGACAACCCAAAGTCGAGGACCTTCACGCGACCATCAGCGGTGAGGAACAGGTTCTCGGGTTTCACATCGCGATGGATGATTCCTCGCGCGTGTGCCGCCGACAGTGCATCAGCAACCTGACTCGCCCATTCCAGCGCCTTTCGCGGCGGAACGGGATGCTGCAGCCTCGCCCGGAGGGTCTCGCCTTCGAGCAGCTCGGAAACGATGAAGGGCTGACTGTTGTACGCACCGACGTCGAAGACCGCGAGGATGTTCGGATGGTTCAGCGCTGCGGCAGCACGGGCCTCCTGCTCGAGCCGGGATATGGCTGCTGGGTCCGGCGTCAGGCCTGTGGTTACAACCTTAATCGCGACGAGGCGATCGAGGCGCGTGTCTCGCGCGCGATATACCTCACCCATACCGCCGCTCCCGATCAGCGATTGGATTTCGTAAGGGCCGAGACGAACGCCTGCGGACAGGGCCATGAGTCGAAGGTCATTGTAGCGAGCGGTGCAGCTTGCCGCCAAAGGGAAAGCCGCTCAGCCCGCCGTCCAGCATTTGCGCAGCGACTGCCAGCAAATCAGCGCACACCCGAGAGAGAGGAACGCCTCGTGGATGTCGGCCCGTTTGTCGTATCGGATGCGCAAGCGGCGGAATTGGTTCAGCCACGCAAACGTCCGCTCGACGACCCATCGCCACGCGCCCAAGCCAGACCCATGCTTCGTGCGGCGCCTGGCGAGCCAAGGCACGATATGGCGCGTCCGCAGTCCGTGCCGAAATCACCGCCGCGTCGTATCCGCGATCTCCGAGCACGCAATCCGGCCGTTGCCGCGGTCGCCCATGTCCGCCATGCAGCGGGGGAGTCGCATCCACCAACGCCAAGGCTTCTTGCGAGTCGTTCCGGTTCGCGCCGGTCAGGCGAACCGCGAGCGGCACGCCCCGGCCGTCGCAGATCAGATGGCGCTTGCTCCCGCGCTTGGCCCGATCGGTCGGATTCGGGCCGGTCTGGTCCCCCCATAGACCGCGCGGATGGAACAACTGTCCACTACCGCGCGCGACCAATCAATATGGTCGCGGAGCGAGCCAGTCCAGCATCGCGAAGTGGACCAGATCCCAAACGCCCGCCAATTGCCAATCGCGTAGGCGCAGCCAGCAGGTCATCCCTGATCCGCACCCAAGTTCCTGCGGAAGCACCTGCCAAGGAATGCCGCTACGAAGAACGAAGACAATGCCGGTCAGGCACGCGCGATCCGAGACACGCGGCCGCCCACCTTTTGGGCGCCGCAGTGGAACCGGCAAGAACGGTTCGACAAGGTCCCACAACGCGTCTGGAAGCAGCGCGGCGGTCATATCTGTTCACGCTACTTCGCCAGCGAGAATCACGTTTCGGAGTTTTGTTACACGCTCTTAGAATCCCCACCGTGTCCCATCGCCGCGAGGTCTCGCGCATCGAGGGCTTCAGCGACGCGGTGTTCGCGTTCGCCGTCACGCTGCTCGTCGTGTCGCTCGAGGAGACAAAGTTCTAGAGTTCTAGGGTTCTGGGGTTCTAGGGTTCGAACCGCCGAACCTTAGAATCCTAGAACCTTGGAACTTTGGAACCTTAGAACCTTAGAACCTTAGAACCTTAGAACCTTAGAACCCTAGTACAGCAGATACTTCGCGCGTGTGAGGCGCCACTTCGCTTCGTCTGCCGCCCACGCCGCGGCGATCGTGGCGGGATCGACGCCGGCGCGGACCTTTTCGAGCGCCGCCTTCGACCCGAACAGGTACGCGGCATCGTCCAGCTTGAACTGATCGCCGTGGCGCCTGGTCAGCGCCGCCGCAATCTCGAGGCCGACGCGGACCGGCTTCAACCGATCGCGGTCCGTGACGATCACGAAGATGCCGTGACACGCCTGGCCGCCGAGCTTCGCGCCAACCGACGGCGTGAACGTGACCGGATAGAAGCGAATGCCGGGCAGATCCCGGGCGTTGAGCGCGGCCGCCAGCGCAGGGCCGTCGATCCACGGCGCCCCGAGCTGCTCGAACGGCGTGTCGGTGCCCCTGCCCACAGAGACGTTCGTCCCTTCGAGCGCGCCAATGCCCGGGTACACCGTCGCCGCCACCATGTTCCGCATGTTCGGGGACGGGTTGGCCCAGGCCAGGCCGGTGGTGTCGAACCAGTCGTCGCGGCGCCAGTTCTTCATCGGCACGACGGTGAGGTCCGCGCCGATCGATTTCTCGACGTTGAACAGCCGCGCCAGCTCGCCGAGCGTCAGGCCATGCCGAATCGGCATCGGCACGTAGCCATTGAATCCGATGGATGAGGCATCCTGCATCGGACCCTCGATATCGAAGCCGTCGATCGGATTCGGCCGGTCGAGCACCACCACGCGGATGCGTCGCTTGGCGGCCTCTTCGAGCACGTACGCGGTCGTGGCGGGATACGTATAGAAACGGGCGCCGATGTCCTGGAGGTCGACCACGAGCGTGTCGATGCCGGTCAACATCGCGTCGGTCGGCCGGCGGGTCGCGTCGTAGAGCGAATGAATCGTCAACCCCGTCGTGTCGTCCTTCGATGAAGCGACCCGCTCGTCCAGTTGGCCGCGGATGCCGTGCTCAGGGCTGAAGAGCGACACCAGCGTGACGTCCTTCGCCTTCATCAGCAGGTCGATCGTGCTGACACCCTGCCGTGAGCGCCCGGTCTGGTTCGTGAGCAGACCGACGCGCCGGCCTCGCAGCGAGGCAAAGCCGTCCGCCTCGAGCACGTCGATACCGGCCAGGACCGGGGAATGGAGCGCGAAGGCTTCAGCCGAGCGTCCCGGACTGGAAGGCCTCGGCTCGCCAAACGCGCTCGTCTGAGTGCGTCGCGCGCCAGAGAGTTCTTCAGGCGTCAGCAGCGCCGCCGCCGCCACGGTCGCCACTCTGCCGCGAAGCGCGTTGACGTCACCTTTGCCATCCGGGTGGACGCGATTCGACAGGAACACGACGTAGCTGCCGCTCGCCGGATCGATCCACAAGGATGTTCCCGTAAAGCCCGTGTGTCCGAACGATCCGATGGGAAACAGCTCGCCACGGTTCGTTGAATACGACGAGTCGAGGTCCCAACCAAGCCCGCGGACATCGCGCATGCCGGCCGGCGTGGATGGCGCAATCATCCGCGCGACCGTCGCGGCCGATAGCACGCGCACGCCGTCGAGACGCCCACCGCCCAGCAGCATGCGGCAGAATCGCGACAGGTCCGCGGCCGTGCTGAACAAGCCGGCGTGTCCGGCCACGCCGTCCATGCGCCGCGCCGTCGGATCGTGGACGACACCGCGCAGGAACGGCACCTCCGCACCGCCGCCCTTCGACGTTTCCGCCCTGCCGCTCAGGGCGGTCCCGGGCGGCATCGAGGGACCGCATGGCCAGGCGAGCGTCCGGCACCGTTCCGTCGGTGCAATCCGCGCGCGCAGCGGCTCCGCCGGCAGAAAACCGGTGTCCTTCATGCCGAGCGGATCGAACACCTGTGTCTTGACGTAGCGATCGAGCCGCTCGCCGCTGACGCGGCGGACGATGTCGCCGAGCAGGAAGAAGTTGATGTCGCTGTAGATGAACCGCTCGCCGGGAGGCGACGCGGGCACTTCTTCGACCGCGCGTCGAATCGCTTCCTCCGCGCCGGAAAACTCGACTTCGAGCTCGAGATCCGGACGCAGTCCGGACGTGTGCGTCAGCAACTGGCTGATCGTGATGCCGGCCTTTCCGTACCTTCCGAACTCCGGGATGAACGTCGCCACCGGATCGTTCAACCGGATTCGCCCCTCCTCCATCAGCTTCATCACGCTCGTCGTCGTCGCGACGACCTTGGTGAGCGAGGCGAGGTCGAAGATGGTGTCTTCGGTCATCGCCTCGGCAGCCGGGGCGACGGCGCGCTGACCGAACGCGCGGCGATACACGACGGTGTCGCCACGGCCGACGAGGACGACCGCTCCGGGCAGATCGTGTCGGACGATGGCGGCTTCGACGAGCGGCGCAATCGGCGAGAATCCCGCGGCGGACTCGACTCGCGGCGCCGGCGCCTGCGCCGAGGACACGACCGCTGCGAGCGCGAACGGCGCGAAACGTGCTTTCACTCGATTCAATATATACTGGTTTTTTTAGGGGGTCTCGAGCATGCGTCACGGTCTTCATCCAATCCGAGGCGTGCTGGTTGCGGCCTGTCTGGCAGCGTTGTCCGGCAGCGCCTTTGCCCAAACCGGCCGCGTCGGCGGCATCGTGAAAGACGAAGCCAGTCAGCCGATCAAGGGCGCGACGGTCACCGCCGAAAATCCGGGCGCGTCGCCGAGCAGCTTCACCGCGACGACCGACGACAAAGGGCGGTTCTCGATCATCGGACTGAAGACCGGTCCCTGGACGTTCACGGCGCAGGCGCCTGGCTTTGCGCCCGAGACCGGCCGCCTGCAGGTGGCGACAATCGGTGCGCCGAATCCGCCGCTCACGTTCACGCTGAAGAAGGGCGGCGGCGCGGCCGCGGGCGGCGGCGCGCTCGGCGGTATGGCCGCAAAGGATCTGCAGACCGACCTCGCGGCGGCTGATGCTCTCTTCAACAGTCAGAAGTGGGACGAATCGATCGCCGCGTATCGCGGCATCATGGCCAAGGCTCCGTCGCTCAGCGTCATCAACCTCCAGATCGCCGCCGCGTACCGGAACAAGAAGGAATACGACAACGCGATCGCCGCGTACAACGAGCTGCTGAAAGCCGATCCGAAAAACGAGAAGGCGATCGTCGGCGTCGGGATGACGAATCTCGAAAAGGGCGATCTGAAAGCCGCCGAGGACACGCTGACCAAGGCCGCGGAGGGCACGAGCCCGACGCGCGAAGTGTTCTACAACCTGGGCGAGGTGAAGTTCGCCAAAGGACAGGCGGACGATGCGGCGAAGTGGTACCAGAAGGCGGTCGATGCCGATGCCACGTGGGGCAAACCTCTTCTGAAGCTGGCATTCGTGGCGCTCAATAAAGGCGACAACGCCGGTGCGCTCAAGCTGTCGGAAAAAGTCGTGGCGGTCGATCCGACGTCACCCGAGGCGGCGGCCGCAAAGCAGCTCATCGAGCAGTTAAAGAAGTAGGGAATAGGGCATAGGGATTAGGGATTAGGCGGCGGAACAGCGCGGCCGAACTAGTCCCTATTCCCCAAGCCCTAATCCCTACTCGAGCAACACAGTGTCTCGTCCCATCCGCTTCACCTTCATCCTCTTTCTGGCGGGACTCTGTACGGCGCTGGCCGCGGTCGGCGGGTGGCGCTACGCGCGCGCGTCGGCGCCGCTCAGTGGACCCATCATCCTGATTTCCATCGACACGCTGCGCGCGGATCACCTGCCACCTTACGGCTACACCCACGTCAAGACGCCGGCCATCGCGGCGCTGGCGGCGGACGGCGTCGTATTCGAGCGGGCGTACTCGCATTCGCCGCAGACGCTGCCGGCGCACGCCGCGCTGCTGTCGGGAAAGCTGCCCTCCGAGAACGGCGTGCGCGTGGACGAAGGCGCAGCCGTGAAGCCCGGCGAGCGGCTATTGCCGCAGATGCTCCGCGATCGCGGCTACGCCACGGCCGGCGTGGTCTCGAGCGTCCGGCTGGGAAAAGACACCGGCATCGGCCAGGGGTTCGAGTTCTTCGACCCTCCTTCGCTCGCTGGGACGGTGTCGAGCTTCGGCAAGGCAGACCCGCCTTCGCTCGTTGGATCGCGGGACGGCGCCGAAACCGAAAAAATTGCGGAACGTTGGCTCGCGTCGCACTCGACGCGCGCCTTCATGTTCCTGCATCTCGACGAGCCGCATGCCCCGTACGAGCCGCCGGACCGCTTCGCCGAGTTCGCGGCCTACGACGGCGAAATCGCCTATGCCGACGAAATCGTCGGCCGGCTGGTGAAGTACCTGAAGTCGCATCAGCTGTACGATCGCTCGACGATTGTGCTGCTGTCCGATCACGGCGAGGGCCTCGGCGAGCACGGCGAAGACGAACACGGCCTGTTCGTCAACCAGGAAGCGGTTCACGTGCCGCTCATCATCAAGCAGGAAAGCAACACCAGCCCCGGCCGGCGCGTCAGAGATGTGGTGCAGCACATCGATCTCGTGCCGACGATTCTCGACCTCGTCAAGGCACCGCTGCCGTGGGGACTGCACGGCCGGTCGCTCAAGCCGCTGCTCGAAGGCACCGGCCGGCCGGCGCCGGTGTCGGTGCACTCGGAGTCGCTGTACGGCCGCACGCACTTCGGCTGGAGCGCCATCACGGCACTGACCGGCGACCGCACGCCGGCGCCGGTGCTCGCGGAGCCGGTCGAGGACGCGGCGAAGAAGAGCGAGATCGTCAACAGCTATCGCCGCGCCGTCGCGCTCGCTGCTGATAGCCGATGGCGAGAGGCGATCCCGATTCTGCAGGCAATTCTCCGCCAGGACGTGGAGATGGCGGAAGTCTGGCGGCTTCTCGGTACCGTGGCGGCGCGGATCGACCGGTACGACGATGTCCTGAACGCGTCCTGGTACTGGATCGGGTTGAAGCCCGAGGATCCCAACGCGTATCTCGCCGCCGCCGCGGCGCTCGTGAAGTTGAAGCGAGTGGACGAGGCACGCGAACAGGCGGCGGTGGCGCTGACGGTGGCGTCTGAAAAGGATCGGCGGCCGCGCGCAGCCGCCCACGAACTACTGACACGTCTCGCCCTGGCAAAGCACGACGCCGAGACTGCGCGCGAAGAGGCCGCGCTGGCGCTGAAGGCCGATCCCGCGTTTCCGATGCCGCACTACGTGGAAGCACGCCTGCTGTACGACCAGGGCAAGTACGACGAGGCCCTGGCATTGTTCGAGCGGGCAGCCGCAGCGCTCGAGAAGCCCGGTGCGCCGCCGATCGCCGAATTGCACTTTTACTTGGGGGACATCCTGATCCGCCAGGAGCGGACGGCCGAAGCGGAAGCCGCGCTCCTTGAAGAACTGCGGGCGTTTCCGCAGAACCTGCGCGCTCGCGGCGCGCTGGCGCTGCTCTACCACGCCGGCGGCCGGTCCGACGAGGCCTCGGGCGCCGTCAGCGATCTGATTCGCGCGATACCGACGCCTGACGGCTACGCAACGGCCGCCCGCCTGCTCACAACCTTCGGCGATCGGAAGCACGCCGAGGAGCTCCGGGCGGATGCGCGACGCGCGTTTGGCGAGCCTGCAAAACGGCATCGCGCCACGTACTGACCTTCGGTGCAACGGCGCCAAACACACGCGCAAACGGATCATCACGAAGGCTCGAAGGGTACGAAGACCACGGAGTCTTTCTTGTACAAGAATGCTTTCGTGAACTTCGAAACCTTCGAGTCTTCGTGATAAGGCTCCGCGTCGGCCCTCAAAACACCAGACGGAAACCGAGGCGGGCGATGCGGGGATTCATGATCTCCAGCACCTGACCGAACGGCAGCACGCCTGTCATTCGCGCGTCGTACTGCCTGCCGAGCACGGTGTCCGAGTTCAGCGCGTTGAAGACATCGAAGTCGATCGCGATCTTCGCGCTGCCGAAGACGAACTTCTTTTCGAGGCGGGCGTTGAGCAGCGCGACCTGCGGCAGGCGGAATGTATCGACGGCCGGCGTCAGGAGCACCGTCTTGAGGCCCAGCGGATCGCCGGTGTCCACATTGCTGCGAAAGAACGGCTCGGCGTAGCCCGGGCGCGTGAGAAAGCTGCCGGCGATATCGAATCCGAAGGGCAGGTTGAGCATGCCGTCGATCGCCAGCTGGTACTTCGGCGCCACCATGAAGACGCTGCTCTGTCCCGTGCCGTCGGCGAGCTGCACGACTGCACCGCCGTCGACCTGCGGACCGGCGAACGGCCGCAGCGCTGACGGTGCCGGCGCCTTCGTCGGATCGACAATCGACGCCAAGGCATCGTCGAAGTACTCGCGCCAACTGTTCGCCGAGAACGCGGCGTGGGCCATCCAGTGATTGGACAGCCGCTTGGTCGCGCCGACCTCGAAGCCGACGTATTGCTGGTGGTAACCGGGCCGGTTCACCGATTCGAGTCCCCCGCCGACCGGCACGAACGCTGGTCGGAGCGCGAACAGCGGCACGCTGAACGATCCGCCCTCTGGGAGAGTACCGGTCAGCGTGCCTGCCGGGGCGTATTGCGGGGCACGGACGCCAATCAGCGGCGACCAGAGCTGGTCGACCATCCTTCGATGCGTGAGCGTGGCGGTCACGGAGACGTTGCCGGGCAGGTCGGCATCGACGCCCACGGTCCACTCGTGCGTCAGCGGCGCGTGCGTATCGCCCACGCGGTTCACCGGTGTCGTGCTCGACGGGTTCCTGACATCGAAGCCCGCGCTGCTCTGGATCCCGCTCGAGAGCGCCAGCTCGCTCGCCTGCGCGACGCCGTCGTTGTTGGCATCGACAGCGTTATAGGCGACGAATGCCGGTTGAATCGGCGACGCAAAGGCGGCCTGCGCGCCTGGAAGCTGCGACGCGAACAGCGAATAGCTGCCGCGCGCCGTGACTCGATGCGTGCTGCCAAACGCGTAGGCGACGGCGGCTCGTGGCGTGAGGTTGGTCCACAGGTAGACGTCGCTCCGCGCCGCGGCGGTCACCGCCGGCAACAGCGTCTCGAAGCCGGCAACCGCCGGCACCGTCGCCGCCTTCAGCGACGACGACTGGCGTTCCAGGCGGATGCCGCCGGTGACGGTCAGCCGATCGAACGAGAACGTATCTCTCGCGAAGCCGCTGATATAGCGTGCGTTGGTGTTCTGCTGCAGGTCGCGCGACACCTGCGCGATGACGTTGGGATGTCCGTTCCAGATTGTCACGATGTGACTGGCCGGATAGGTCGTCAGGTTGTCGATCGGTGTCTCTCGATAGGAGAAGCCGGCGTTGATGGCGTTGCGCCCGGCAATTGCGGTCGTGTCGGCCGCGAAGTACCGCTGCGGGCGCGTCGTCTGGAACTCGTAGTACGAGTTATGTGCGGTCCCGGCATCGTCGATGAAGTAGTCCTTCGTCAGGCCGCCCGCCGGAGTCATCGTGAAGGCGTCGGTGATGTACGCACCGCGCGCCGTCGCGACCCACCTGGGACCAAAGATGAAACGCCCTTCGCCTTTGTAGTACCGGGCAGGATCCGCGACATTCCACGCTGACTCCGCGGTGCGCAACACTCCGGCGCCCCGCCCGTTTTCCGTGCGGGCGTCCTCGAAGAACGTGAAGTTGCCACGAATCGTGTCCGTCAGGATGCCGTCGGCCTTCAGCGCATAGTTGTGCGCCTGCACTTCGTCGGTGAGATCGTTGAAGGTGAGCGCGGTTACGTTGGTCTTGTTGACCGTCCCCCATACCCAGACGTGGTTCTCGAGGAGCGGCCCGCCCAGATCGAATCCGTACTCACTGTAGGTGTCGATGCGGTTGCTGTTGCCGGTCGGCGAGCCCAGCTCCAGCGCGAGCTCGTCGGAGATGTTGACGGTCTGGAGATGGTCGTTCTCGAAGTAGAAGCGGGCGCCGCCGTGGGGCGCGGCGCCGCCGCTCTTGAGCACGACCTGCGCCTGGACGCCGGGGGTCGCGTTCCGGACGTCCGCGCCGCCGGTCGTCACGGCAAATTCGGCGGGACTGTCGACGTCGTAGAAGAACGGCGACGTGCCGGGGGCGCCCATGTCCGTCACCGGTACGCCGTCGAGCGCCCACGCGTTGTCGCTGGGCGGTGCACCCTTCGCGATGAACAGCGACTGGTGCCCGGATTCAGCAGAGCCGACGTTGACACGATCCGTGAAGACGGTCGCCACGGTCGGCAGCCAAGTCCAGAGGTCGCGCGAATGAGGAATGTCCTGAAACTGTTGCGGCTCCAGCCTTGTCGTGATCGTCGCATGCGCGGCGTCGACCATGACGGATGCCGGAGGCGGCGGCGCTTCCAGAGGATTGGCGGGCGGCCGCATCGTCACGGCAACGGTCGTCGCCGCGCCGGCCACCACCGGGACGTCTGAAGTCGTCGTGGTCGCGAATCCGGTCAGCGTTGCGGTGATCACATACGACTGAAGGGGCAGATTGAAGAAGTGCGCCTCGCCTCCGTCGTCAGAGGTCTGCACCGCGTCGTACGGCGCGCTGATCGTGACCTTCACGCCGGGCAGGGCGTGGCCCGTCGCATCCTTCACGATGACGTCGATCCGACCGAGAAAGACTTGGCCCGACGCCCGCGGGACCCCGCCGCACAGCACCAGCGCCAGCACGAGCGCAGCGCGCTTTCCGATCGAACTGACCATCCGTCGACGCCTCCAGCCCCCCATCATAGCCCGCGGCCGGGGGTTGGAGGGTCAGCGTCTGGATGATGCTTTCTTGAGGTCTTCTTTGAACTGGGGATTCACGCGGAGTCCGCTTTTCTCGGCGAGCTTCACTTCGCGGTCCGCGTCGTTCAGGCGACCCGCCTGCAGGTAGACGACCGCGAGATTGTTGTGCGCTTCGCCCAGCTTCGGGTCGGCGGCCACTGCAGCCTGCCATTGCTCGGTCGCGCCTTCGATGTTCCCGGCGCGAAACAGCGCGCTGCCGAGCGCCAGCAGGACGGCGGCGGGCGGTTGATAGGGACCTTCGAGCGTCGTTTTCTGTCGTTCGAGATCGCGGAGGCGTCCTTCGGCCTGAACCGCGCGGAGGCCCTGGCCAGCCTGGGTGAGGCTGCGGATCGTCTCGCGCAGCTCGCGCATCTCGTCATCTCGTTGCTGTTCGACCTCGAATCGGTGCGTCACCTGAAGGCCATGCAGCGCCCGGAACGCGTCGAGGCACCCGCTGTACGACTTGACCGCGCTCGCGTATCGCCGCAACGCCATGTACGCTTGCCCCGCGCTGTAGTGCGCCCGCGTCAGCAACGGATCTTTGGCAATGGCCCGTGAGAACTGCTCCGCCGCCTTCTCGAATTCCTCGCGGGCCATCAGCTCCGTGCCGATGCGATAGACCTGGAGCGCTTCCCGGCGATTCCGTTCAGTCGCGAGCTGGGGGCCGGCGTCGGCGATTCCGGCGTTGACGAGCGTCGTGAAGGCTAACGACGACACGACTACGGCTGCGCGGCGGATCATCGGCATCCTCCAGACGTAGTGCAGCCCTTGTGGGCTGCCCGAACTGCAAAAAAAGGGGGCCACGAATGTGGCCCCCAGATAGTAGCGCAGTCCAGCTGAACTGCAAGGACGAAAACGGAGTAGCGCAGCCCCTAGGGCTGCCCGATCAGAACGACAGCCTCACACCGACGCGCGCCTGTCGCGGCGTCTGAAACTGCGGCGGATTGCCCGCAAACACGCTCGACGTGGCCAGACCGGCATTCGGATTCGCGCCAGCGCCGAACGTCAGCTCGGTGAAGTTGTCGTAATCGAGGACCGTCTGCTGGTTGAACAGGTTGAAGATGTCAGCCATCAGCGAGACCTTGCGAGATCCTCCGAACTTGAAGTCGTAGGCCGCCTGGAAGTCCAGTTGACTCTGGAACGGCGTGCGGGTCTTGAAGCCGTCGACGGTCTGGATGCCCGATCCTCGCGCGGCGACCGGGATTTCTCCGCCGTTCGAGTAGCTCGGGTTCGGCGCCAGCGGCGTCAGCGGTTTGCCCGACGATACGTTGAAACCAAGGCCGAGGTTCAGCCCAAACGGGAAGGCGTAGTTGCCGAACAGTTTTCCCTGATGCGGGCGATCGAGCGGGAGAATCCCGTTCGCGGCGCCAAGGAAGCGGATGTCGCCGGCGGCCGCGCCGCCGCCGTAGAACGGCACGTAGGTCGGATCGTTGGTCGGGAAGTCGTAGAGCGACGAGATGCCCGGATCGGATTGACCGTTGTCGTCCCGATAGAACCCCTCGAAGTTCCCGCGCAGCCGCGAGTACCGGTACGACGCCAGCGCCGACCAGTTGTTCGACATCCGGCGGTTGATGGTGAACTCGACCGCGTCGTACTTGTGGACCGGGTCGTCGAACTTCACGCTGTTGAACTGCGGCGCGATCGCGAGCAGCGCCGGATTGATCGGCGTCGCGCTCGTTGGATTCGTCAGAATGTATTCCACGCTGCCGCACACTGCGTGCGTCGCGTCCGAAAAATCATACGCTGCCATCGGACAGTTCGCGACGTCCTCGAGCACGCGCGGAATCCGCTTGTTGATGTAGCGCACACCCACAGTGGTGTTCGCCATCACCTCGCGTTCGAGGCCGACCACGAACTCGCGAACGTACGAGAGCTTCGCGTTGGGATCGATCGTGTCGGCGCCCACTCCAGCCAACTGGTAGTGATTGGTCACGCCGCCGGCCAGCGTGCCGTTGGGAATCGGGCGGGTCAGGTTGGCGTCGAAGTAGTCGGCGCGCGACGTGCCGTCATCGGCCGAGAGCGCCCGCGCCGCCAGGTCGTTCGGAATGCGCGAATAGAAAATGCCGAAGTTCCCGAACGCTTTCGTCTTGCCGTCACCCGTCAGGTCGTAGGTCGCGCCGAGACGCGGGGCCCAGTTGTTCTTCAACTGGAAGTCCGTGATGATCGACCCGGCCATCTTCTCCTGCTCGTAGCGGATGCCCGGATTAATCGTCAGGCGATCGAGCCGCCACGAGTCCTGCGCGAAGAACGTGACGTATTTCTGCGTCGTGGTCCGTGCGCTGTTGAAGTTCGCGCGTGTCACCCGGTAGATCTTCCCGAACGTCGGATCGGCGATGATGTCGATGGTCGCGCCGGTCGCGGTCTGGCGTCCATCTGGAGCCGTGAACGTCGGGCCGGTGCGCTGGTTGATGTTGCTGTAGGTGACATCGTCGAACTGGACACCGTACTTCACCTGGTGGTTGCCGATGACATTCGTCAGCTTCCCAGAGAACTGGTTGTTCAGGCTGTGATTGCCGGCTTCATAGAAGCCGATGCCGCCGGAAATCGCGTTGGGAGTCACGGTTCGATCGGTCACGCGCCAGGTGTTGACCGATGGCACCTCGTTGATATCGTTCAGCGCGCGCGCCCAGAATCCCTCGACCAGGAAGTTGCTGGACAGAACACCGTCGTAGCGGACGGTCTGGTTGTGGCCGCCGTAGGTGATCGAGCTGAAGCTGGACGTATCTTTGTTGAGGAGCGCGCTACCGCGCTGCGGTCCGTTTTCGCCCTTCGACGGGTCGCCGAAGAACGAGGCGTCGAACCGGTGCGAGTTGCTCAACTGATACGTGGCCTTTGCCGAGTAAGACGTCGTCCGTCGGTTCCGGTCGAGTCCGTCCGGATACGTGCTAAGGAGTGGGAAGTTGGGCGGCACGAGCGATGTCCGCTTTTCCCACGATGGGTCGATCGCTCCGAAGAAGAACAGCCGGTTTCTGATAATCGGACCGCC
>Ga0207641_10001163_pt1 | contig 26456 bp, 22 predicted proteins | sample KBSSwiS62_FD_184306 | JGI IMG/M metagenome (GOLD analysis project Ga0207641, IMG submission 184306) | Switchgrass rhizosphere microbial communities from Kellogg Biological Station, Michigan, USA - KBS Switchgrass S6-2 (SPAdes) (version 2) | ecosystem: Host-associated > Plants > Roots >... | reverse complement strand
ACCCAGCCCCTGCGCGACAGCGGTGGCGATGTGAAGACGGGCCCGCCGCTGCGCCTCACTGTCGCAATAGGTTTGGCGGGCGGCGTGATCGTGCTGATCACCGGGATCGTGCTGTTGTTCACACCGGTTCCGCGTCAACTCGCGATCGCGATGATTGTGATGTCGGCATACGCCACGTTCCGCACCATCATCATGGTCTTCACCTTCATTCTCTATGCCCAGCGGCGAGACGTGATCCGGCTGACGTCCGTGATCGGTTTGGTGCCAGTCAAATTCGGCATTCTGGCCGCATTGGCATCCCCTTTGGGCGCGGTCGGAGCCGCGATCGCGACGTCCGTGAGTGACCTCCTGCTGTTGGTGATCTTCACGATGGCGATCTACGGGGGGAGGTGGAATGCCAAGGGCGACGTTCCTGTTGTCGAAGGACCCGGTGACCGAGAGGGCGGGTGACATCGAACTCGGCCGGCTGATGATGCGGCTGGCCTCCGATGCCTACGATGTGTCGGCGGTGTGCCTGTCCACCGAGGTGGGTGCGGCGGAGCTGCCCGGCGGCATTGCCGTCACCCGGATCCCCAAGCCAAAAGTGCAACCCGCGCAGCTGCTCGCCGACGCCGTTCGCAAGCGTCGCAGCCTCGTTCACGTCCGCTTCGACACCGCGCCCCTGGTGGCCGCCATCGACGCCGCCGACTCCGACGTCTTCGTCGCCGAGCACAGCTATATGGCCGAATCGTTCTTGCGCAGCAACAAATTTCGTAGTGCGCGGCTGATCGTCAACACGAACGTCAGCGAGGCGCTGGTGTGGCGGGCGAGTCGAGGCGCGCTCGGTCGGCTGGAGGCCCCGCGGCTGCGGCGAGACGAAGTGCGCGTTGCCCGCGCCGCCGACGCCGTCGGCACCTATGACGAACCGGAGGCCGAGTTCTACCGGGCCAATGGCGTGCCGCGCGCTCGCTGGCTCGACCTGACACTTCCGCCCGTCGATCCCGTGGACGTCTCGACGTCGCCGCGCCGGTTGGTGTTCATGGGCCTGCGCGATTGGCCGCCGAACCAAGAGGCGTTTTTGTATGCCTTGCGGCTGTGGCCGCGTATCGCGGCGGGCATCCCCGACGCGGAGTTGTGCGTGATCGGGAAGAAGAAGCCCGGCGCCGCGGACCCGGTGTATCCCGAAGGGGTGCGCGACCTCGGATTCGTGGAGGACCTAGGAGAGTTCCTCGGGACCTGCCGAGCGTTGGTGGCGCCGATCAAGACCGGCGGCGGTGTGCGGGTGAAGATCCTCGACTCGCTGCGGATGGGGTTGCCCGTCGTTGGCACCAGCGCGGCGATCGGTGACCTCGGCCCGCTGTTCGGCCTGGAAACCTTCGACGACGACGACGGTTTCGTCGACGAGTGCCGCCGCTACCTGCTCGACAAGCAGGCCGCAGCCGTGGCCGCCGACCGGCTGTACGAAATCAACAAGCGGCGCTGGGAGGAGCGACGGCCTCATCGCGCGGTAGAAGCGCTGCTGCGCGCCGAGGCCGTCGCCGCCTGATCAGGTGAGGACCACCTTGACGCCGGTAAACGGCGCCCAGGTGATGTAGCCGTGCTCGAAATCCATTCTGGCGGTTCCACTTTGAGGCGCGTACTTGTCGCTGGTCGCTAGCCCGAGTGCAGGCACGTAGGCGGCGGCCATCTGGCCGTCGAGCCAGTGTGCCCCGGTTGCCTGAGACCACCACGCCTTGATGCCGTTCTCGAATTCCTGCATCCCGTTGGCGAACTGGGTGGTCGGCGCCACCTTCTTGGGTATCAGCAATTGCGCGATCGGCGTCGGCGAGGTGATGAACATGCTGGCCTTCGGCGTTTCGTAAAGCGTGCTCACAGAACGCATTTGCGCCCACACGGTCGGCGTCGCCCGGAACACCGGACTGAGCACCTCACCCAGATCCGGGCTGGTCTGCTTGGCGAACCTGGTGAACTCCAACGACTTACCGGGCGCGAACAACATGACCTGCTGCGCCGGCTTAGGGGTCCAGTCGGTGTGGTACACGCCAAAGGTGTCCTGCGCGTCGGTGCTACCGGTCGCCCGATCGCGCGTCGTGTAGATCAACACCGGTCCGGTGTAGGGCATTTCCTGCCACTTCAGCAGAACGTCCTTGATGAATGCGCCTTGGTCGGCCTCACTGACCTTCGACGTCGGTTGGCCGTACTCGGTGCACCAGATTCTCTTGGCGCTGTCGCCATTGGCGACCATCGCCTGGCGCATACCGATCAGCTGGTTTACCGGCGAATTGGCGACGGGCACGCCGTCGGAGAACTTCAGCGTGTAGTGGTAGGGATGAAATGACAGCGCATCGAAATAGTCCTTGGCGCCCGCGGCGTACATCTCATTGACAAAGCGGACCGGGTTGATGGTCGCGCTTCCGAAGTCGATGACCGCGCCCAGCACACCGCCGATGATCGTGACCGAGGGGTCGACGGCCTTTATTTTCGGGTAGGCCGCCTTGAGTAGATCGGTGTAGCCAGCCGGATCGGGCGTCGGTGTGTAGAAGGTGATGGCGTTGGGCTCATTCCAGATTTCGTATGCCGCGATCTTGCCCTGATAACGCTGTGCCACTTTCGCGGCGAAGTCCGCATATACATCGGGAGATGCCGGACGACCGCTGAGTGGTCGGCCACCGGGCGCCACCGCCCACGATGGAGTCGAGTTGATGAATCCCATCACGGACAGGTTCTTCGACACCGCGGCATTGACGACCTTGTCGACATTGGCCCAATTCAGCGTGCCTCCGCGAATGGGTTCGACGCCGGCCCACGGGATCATCACCCGCACCGTGTCGACCTTGGTCAGCGCCCACTTGGCGGCCGTTTTGTCGACATCGGCCTGCGTCATTCCGTAAGTGTCGGCATCTGCAAAACCGATTGTTGTCGGCAGCGGATTAATTGCTGCTGCGTCAATAACATTCACCTGCCGCGGTTTGCCCGACGGCATTACCACTGCAATTGCGGTGACGCAGATAATCGCAATTGCCACAGCGATGGTGACCGTAAAGAAGGTGCGGTGAGAACCCCAATAATGCGCGCGTGGCACGAGTATGTCTCCAAGTCTTGCTGGCGAGGAGTGACGGTGGATTCCGATCTTGATTCACGGCTAGTTTGGGCCATCCACCAGCAATTTCACAGCTTCTGTGCCGTTGGGCGTGTCGCAAAAGAATGCGGTAGCGGGCGCATCTGCATTGCCGATGCATACCAACTGCTTTTCCAGCAAATTCGGCATCGTTGACTGGAATCTGCAAATACCCTTTGCGAACCCTCGTCACAGTTTCCTCGTCAGTCACACTGTTAACATGCGCGCAATTTCGGCGGCAACCGCATCCACCACGTCGCGGCAAAAAATCCGGCCCCGCCAGCACATGCGGTGAAGACAGGCGAGAACCGATACGATGCGTGACAGCGCAACTAGCTAACAGCAACCACCGACCCCGAGGGGGACGCGCCGATGGCCGGCCGTAAGCGAGACGTGATTCTCTACGAGCTCAACGAAGTGCCCTGGAGCATCGTCGACTACTACGTACAGCGTCGTCCGAAGTCGAATTTCGCGGCGCTGCTGGATGACGGACAGTCACTGACGACGCGGCATTCCGACGATCCGAAGTTGCAGGGTCTGCAGCCGTGGCGCACGTGGCCGTCGCTTCACAATTCGACGTACGACCACAATTCGTTTGATCTGGGCCAGGATCCGGCCACCTTCCGCGGCGATCCGATCTGGGATGTGGCCGAGCGCGCGGGGCTGAGCGTGGGCCTGTTCGGACCGCTGCAGAGTTGGCCCGCACGTCAGTTCCGCCACGGCGGCTTCTACGTTCCGGACACGTTCAGCCAGGACAGCAAGACCTACCCGGAGTCGTTGAGCAGGTTCCAGGCCTTCAACTTGGCCATGACGGGCCAGAACGGCTTCTCGTCAGATGCCGCCCTGAATCCGAAGTCGCTCTTGGGGACTGGCGTCGATCTGCTGCGTCAGGGTCTCACCCCGTCCTCAGCGACGACACTGGGCACGCATCTGGTTCGCGAGGTGCGCGACGAGCGCTACAAGCAGCTGCGGGCCTCCATGCAGGTGTTGCCGAGCTTCGACCTGTACTGGCGGCTGCACCGCAAGCATCAGCCGCGGCTGTCCATCTTCTTCACCAACCACGTCGCGAGCATGATGCACCGCTTCTGGGGCGACGCGGTGCCTGGCTACACCGACGAACATGACTACACCGCCGACGAGGTGTACGGCAGCTTCATCCTGACGGCCATGGACTTCACCGATCGCCACCTGGGCCGTATCCGCAAATACCTGGCGTCGCACCAAGATTCGATGCTCGTGCTGGCGGCGAGCATGGGGCAGGGGCCGGTCGATCCGCGGTTCACCGACATCGGCCTGTTCGTCCTCGACGATCACAACAAGCTGGTGTCGCGGCTGGGGCTGCCACCCGCCGAGCTGGGTCTGACGATGTACCCACACCTGTCGTTGGTGTTCGCAGACGAGGCGCAGGCGCAGGCCGCAATCAAGCCGCTCGAGTCCGTCGTGGTCGAAGGCATCGGGCAGTTGTTCGGCCGGTTCCGGGTGGAGGGCCGCACGGTGACGTTCGGCATCGCCAACGTGATCGACAATCCGGTCGACCAGCAGGAGCTGTCGTTGCCGGTGCATTTCCGCCCTGCTGACGCCGAAAGCGACGTGACCGCAAGCCCTGCGGATCTCGGCTTCATCATCCGGTCCAGGGTCGGTGGCGACAACACCGCCTACCACATCCCCGAGGGCATCATGCTGGCCTATGGAGCGGGCGTGACGCGCGACCCGTCGCGCAAGGAAGTCGACGTCCTCGACGTCGCTCCCTCGCTGCTGGCCAACGCACTCGGTGTCGAACCCGCGGCGTCGATGCAGGGCTTGCCAAGCCTTTTCGACTGAACCGCGCAGCGAGAGCCGGCCGCGCTATCGAGCGCCGGCAGGGACCGGTTGCGCCGGCGGGCCGACTGATGGCTCGGCGGCGATTTCGCGAGGTGGCGCTTCGTCTTTCGACAGTCTGCGCGATTGGTCGACGTAGACCATAAACGCAAGGAACATCGCGAACTGCAATGCCATCACCGGCATGTCGACGACCGACTGAGCCAAATTCATATAAACGACGGCTGTGCCTATGAAGACACCGCCGAAAACTGCATTCGGCAGCGACGGGGAGCGCATCGCGCGGTACCCCAAGAAACAGCCGATAAGGAGGACAGCGACAAAGACCAGGCCGGTGATGATGCCGCCTCGATAGACCGTCAAAAGTGGTGCATTCGATACGTAGTTGAGCGACTGGGCCGCTTGTCCGCTGCGGAATTCGGGTCGATCCCAGCCCAGGCCGAATACCCAGTGGCCGGATAGCTGGTGCGGAAAATTGTGCAGCGCCGCCACGCGGTCCGATCGTCCCTTGTCTTCGCTGGCGAACGACGCCAGGATGCGGTCGCGGATCATCGGGGTGAGGAACGCGGCGGCGGCGCCCACGGCGACCACCCCGATCGCGAGCTGACGATCGCGCGCCCGCATGCTGTGGAACAGGAACACCAGCACCAGCCCGGCAGCCACGCTGAACAGGGTGGCCCTACTCAAGGTGAGCAGCATGGCCGCGAACAGGATCACCGACAGCGACACCCGGATCCAGCCGCGGAACAGGACGAGGCACATCACCAAGGCGATCGTCAGGCAGAAGCCCGCGCTGTTCGGAAGCACCCAGGTGCCGCCGAGCCGAATCGTCTTGCCGACCACGCCTGAGCCCTCATCGGAATAGACGTAGAGCGCGGTGTTCTGACGCAGTTCGGCGCCGACGCCGTAGCCGAAGACCTTGAGCGGTTTCAATATGCGTTGTTGCTGGTCAACGGTGGCCATGGCGATGCCGGCGAGGGCGTTGACCGAGGCCGACACCACGAAAACCCGCCCGAATTTCGCCAGGTTTTCCCGCGACAACCGCAGCAGCGCGACGACCAGCAGCGTGGCGATGGCCCACCTGGTGAACGACATCAAACTGAACAGTGAGATACCGGTTGCGACCACCGAGATGCCCGATGCGAGAACCAACAGCAACACCGCAACTTCGAGCCTGTTGAGCGAGCTCCGCTCGGTGGTATGAATCAGTACGGCGAGCAGAACCCCTGCAGCGAACAACAGATACATCGGCACGTGCACGCCGGGCAGGTATCCGAACGGGATTGCGCCCATCACGATGGCCAGGCCCCAGAAGAGCCACAGCGGGTGCCGCAAACCGACATAGACCCCGACGACGAACGCTAGGAGGGCCACCAGGCCAAAGGTCGGCATCCTGCCTTGGCTGATGACCGCCCAGACCCCTGCGGGGACTGCAGCAACCGTTGCGACGGCTAACATGTATTTGCCGAGCAGATTCCAGCGGGGCTTCACGAGGTCTATGGTGTCAGGTCGAGCGACGCGACACCAGCTTGCCCCAAGAAGTTCATAGGCGCCGCGGGCGCGACAACCCGATACCCTAGTCATTGTTTGCCGAGTTTCTCGAAAGGGCTGATCTTGGAGATCATGGATTACCTGCGCATATTTCGCAGGTACTGGTGGCTGGTAGTAGTCCTGACGCTCGTCGGCACGGCTGCCGCCTACATAACGACGCTTTTTCTGACCCCGGAATATCAGTCCACCGCGCGGCTGTTCGTGGCAACTCAGAACGGCACTTCGGTAACAGAGGCGTACCAGAACAATCTCTTTTCGCAGGAACGTGTGAATTCATATGCTGGCTTGGCCACCAGCGAACAAGTGGCAGCCCGAGCGGTCGACCAGCTCAAGGCGCCCATTTCGCCGGAGGACCTCCGCGCTGCGATCTCGGCCGCACCGGAAGGCAAGACGGTCCTGCTCGACGTCAGCGTCACTGACCCCAATCCCGCCCAGGCGCAGACCTATGCGAACGCCGTCGCCGATCAGCTCGTCGGCCTGGTCAGCGAACTCGAAACCTCACGCCGCGGTGGCAGCCCTGCCGCGGGTGTTGTCGTCGTCGACGAGGCAAGCTATCCGACCGAGGCCAACGGCCTCGGCTTCTGGACCATTCTGGGCCTTGGCGCCGCGGGTGGTCTGCTCGTCGGCATCATCGCCGCCGTCCTCTGGGGCATCTTCGACAAGCGGCTGCGCGGCCGGGAGTCGATCGAGGGGACCGCAGGAACGAACCTGATCGGCGCGCTGCCGGAAGACTCGGCCCGGCCCCGCGTCGAGGTCGTCGACTTGGACGGCAACGGGCTCTACGCGGAGCGAGTGCGTGAGCTGCGGACCAACCTTCGCTTCTCCGTGCCCCCCGGTGGTCAGGGCCCGGCGCGGACCGTGGCGATCACCAGCTCATCCAGCGGGGAAGGCCGGACCACCACCGCGATCGACCTGGCGGCCGCGCTGGCCGAGTCGGGCCGCTCCGTCGTTCTAGTTGAAGGCGACCTGCGCAACCCGGTGCTCGCCGACCGGCTCACGCTCGAACCGCAGGCCCGGATGGGTGCCTCCGAGCGCGGTGTCAGCACGGTGCTCGCGGGTGAGCACGCACTGCCTCAGGTGCTGATCGGCGAGGTAGCCGTCGGCGCACATGCCATCGCGCTGCTGCCCGCAGGACCCAAGCCGCCGCGGCCAGGCGAGTTGTGGGCCAACGACCGGGCCGGTGCGCTGTTCGAGGATCTTGCGCGCGGGTTCGACTACGTGATCGTCGATACGCCTCCGCTGGGCACCTACGCCGACGGCGCCAACGTCGGCGCGCTGTGCGACGGCGTCCTCGTGCTGTCCCGGATCGGCCGGACCACCAGTTCGGCCCTCCGTCGCGCCATCCAGACCCTGCAGGCTGCCAACGTTCGGATCCTCGGGCCGGTGGCGACCTTCGACCGGGTCAGCATGCTGAGCAAGCGTGCGCACCGCAAGCAGGTCGAGCAGGACGCTGCAGGAAGCGGCGTCTCTCAGGGCGATGCGTCCTCGCGCGGCGGCGGTGGCGGCTCGGACGACACTGCCGTGATCACTTCCCAGGAAGGTCAGCTCGTCGGGTCGGGGAGCCCGCGGCGTCCTAGGGCTCGGCACGGAAGCAGCTGATAGTGCGTTTGCGGCTAGTCGTAGCCGTAGTCGGCGTGATGTCGATCCTCGCCGGCTGCGCCCCGAGTCCGCCGGCGCCGCCGCCCGACTACAACCGGCCTCAACGGGCGTTGGTCCCGGCGTTTGCCGGTGCGGCCCAGTTGCCGCCTGCGAACATGACCGACGACGGTCCCGGCTCGCTGATCGACGCCAGGCCGTACACCGAGAGTTCGGTCCTGCAGTCGGCCAACGCGTCAGCGGTGCGCGTGGTGTACCGCTCGACGTCGAGCACCGGGGAGCCGACGCAGGTCTCGGGCGTGGTGGCGGTGCCCGCGGGGGTACCGCCGAAGGGCGGCTGGCCGACCGTCTCGTTCGGACATTCGCTCACCGGCCTTGACATGAAGTGTGCGCCGTCGATGGCCAAGGAACTCGGCGGGTACTCGTCGGCGATGGTGACCTTGCTCAATCGCGGCTACGTGGTTGTCATGTCCGACTACCAAGGGCTCGGCCTCAAGGGTCAAGATCACAACGCCACCGACTGGACGACGTTGGGCAACAACATGATTGACGCCGTTCGTGCGGCGCGCAAGGTGTCTCCCGACGTCGGCGTGAACTGGGCGGCCGACGGTAGCGGCCAGGGCGGCCTGGCGGCGTGGGCGGCGGCGGAACGAGCACGAGACTATGGCGGCGGGCTCAATATGGTTGGCGCCGTTTCCCTTTCGCCGTTCTCCGATCTTTCACCGCTGGTCGACATCGCGAACAAGGGCGCGCTCAGTGCCATGCAGGAGCGGTTGATGATGGTGCTGCTGCAGAACACCGCCCAGCACACGCCCGATTTCGACCTCGACCTTTACCGCTCGGGCGTGGCGAAGGACAACTGGGACCTGCTGACCGACTGCGCGCCGACCGACGCCAACGGGGCACAGAAGATCGCATCCCAGGTGAAGGCCGACGACCTGCGGCCGCGCGACGACGCAGCGGCCAACGCACTGCGTGATCTGTTGAGTGCCAGCGCATTACCGGGGAACGCGGGTCCTGCGATCGCACCGATTCTGGTTGTCTACGCGACCGACGACACGCTGGTTCCGCAGGCCGGTATCGCCCGCGCGCTGAAGAGCGCATGCGGCAAGGGCGATCCCATCGTGGTGATGAAGCAGATCGGCGACACCTCGACCACGAACTACCAGATCATCCAGACCTCGCTGAGTTGGCTGGCCAACCGCTTCAATGGGGTGAAGCCGAACGACGTCTGCGTGGGTGCCTCATGAAGTCGCCAGCCAACGCGCCGCTGGTCCGTGACTACGCCCAGCTGTTGCGCAACGGATGGATCGTGATCCTGTGCGCGACGGTGCTTTCGGTGGGTGCGGGCTGGCTGGCATGGCAGACGTCGGATCCGGTCTACAGCTCGACCGCCAAGGTGTTCGCGACGACGAAGGGCAGCGCGACGCCGGTCGACGCCTACTACGGACATCTGAACTCGGTCTCGCGGACCCTGACGATTCAAAGCCTCGCCCGCAGCCCGCAGGTCACGATGCGCACCATCGACCAGCTGGGCCTTCAGGACACCCCTGGCGATCTGGCCGGTCGGATAGCCGTCGTGGTGACGAACTCCGCCCTGATGGACATCATCGTGACGGGCAGCGATCCGACGACCACCAGGCGCACCGCGAACGCGGTGGCGGCCAACTTGATGCAGCTGACGCGCGAAATCGGTGGCATTGACACCTCCAACGTCGACCTCGCGCTCGTGGACAGCGGCAGCGCGCCCGTACGAGTAGGTTCGATGTGGCAGTTCATGTTCCACGCGGGCGCGCTCGGCCTGGCTTTGAGCGTTGTTCTGGTGCTCGGCTACGGCTTGGTGAGAAACAAACTGCTTGGCAGGGGTCACGTCGACCGCATCGTCGGCGAGGCTATCGCGGGAAGGGATGCATGAACCGCGCTCAGTTCGGAACTGCAATGGCGTGCCTGGCGATGGTGGCAGGCGTCGCGGTATCCGGGTGCAGCAACAAGGCGCCTGCGCAGCAGGAGCCGGCGGCCGCGCAGGGCATGCACCTGGAAGCCGATTACACGGGCGCCGGCCAGGAGCCGGGCGCGCTCTCCGATGCCACCACCTTGCCGACCGTCGACCGCAGGCTGCGTGCGGCCACCTCGCTCGCCGCTCGCATCGAGTACACATCGACCTCCGGCGTCACCGGAGGAACCGAGCAGGTGACCGGCACGGTGTTCGTGCCGATGGGCAAGCCGCCAGAAGGCGGCTGGCCGGTGGTGGCCTATGCGCATGCGACGACGGGTATCGAGCCCGAGTGCGCGCCCTCGCTTTCGCCGACACTGCTGAATTCGTCAACGATCGTGACCACGTTGGTGAAGGCCGGCTTCGTCGTGACGCTGCCCGATTACCAGGGTCTCGGGCTGGACAAGACGTATCACCCCTACCTCGACGCGACGACGGCCGGTTACAACGTCATCGACGCGGTGCGCGCGACGCGCAAACTGGTCCCTGAGGCATCCAATCGTTGGGTGGGACTTGGCCTTTCGCAGGGTGGACAGGCGACCTGGGCCGCCAACGAACTGGCGGCCAACTACAACGGTGGGCTGGCGCTGGTCGGAACGGTCAGCCTGTCGCCTGCCGCCGACATCACCGGTTTCGCCGATGCGGCCGCGGCTGGACAGCTGACCCCGGAACAGGCGCCTGCGTTGCCATCGATCCTGTCATGGCTGAAGAAGGCCCATCCCGAGCTCAACCTCGACGACTACCGGCGGGGGATCGTGGCGGACAAGTGGGACACCCTGCTGGCCTGCTCGGGCCCGAAAGCCGCTGAGCGCGAAAAGATCACCGACCAGATCACCCCGGACGATCTGCGGCCGAGCACGCCGGAGGCGGTCGACACCCTGCGCAGCTACCTGCAGAAGATGAGCCTTCCGCAAGGCCCGGCCGCGGCACCGATGCTGGTGATCTACGGCGGCAAGGACAACCTGGTTCCGTCGCCGTGGACCGATCGCGCGCTCACGGCCGCATGCGGCATGGGCGACATCATCGACATCTTGACGCAGCCGGACAAGGGCCACACCGACATCGACGTCTCGTCAGCGTTCGGCTGGATCAACAACCGCTTCAAGGGTGAACCCGCGCCGAACAGCTGCCTGTCGTTCTCCGCCGCCCAGCGGTTGGGCTCCATCGCTGTTCAAGGGCTGGGAGTGCCTCAATGACGGTTGAGCCGAAGTCCACGACCGCCGCCTCTACCCGGGGCGGCGGTCGTCATCGACGGGACCAGCCCACAGCCAAAACGCCGCAGGCCGCACCGGGCACCGCTGCCCGCATCATCGGGCTGGACGGCGCGCGTGGGCTCTCCGCGGTCGGCGTGGCGGTCATGCACGTGGCAGGCAACTTCTCCCCGCACACCGCGGCGACCACGAAGATCACGCTGGTCGGCATGAGCCTGATTTTCTTCTACGTGCTCAGCGGTTTCCTGCTGTTCCTGCCCTACGTCCGCCGGTTGACCGAAGACCCATCCGTTGCAACGATTCCCAGCACTAAGAACTTCGCAATCCACCGGCTCGCCCGCATCGTGCCCGGCTACCTCGCGATCTTCCTGCTGTGCAACTACGTCTTCCAGGTCGTCTACGTCGAGAATCCGGCGCTGCAGCCGATCGGCACCGACAAGGGCACCGGGATGATCACCGACCCCTGGCAGCTGCTGGCCAACCTGACCTTGGTGCAGACCTACATTCCCAAGTACGCGCTGACCGGTCTGAACCCGTCCTGGTCGCTGACGCTGGAGTTCGCGTTCTACGCGTCGCTGCCGCTGATCGGCTACCTGCTGTTCGCCACTCGTAAGCGGTCCTCGATGCGGCCGATGCGGGTGGCCCTCATTGGCCCGGTCATCCTGCTCGCCGTCGGGTTCCTCGGAAAAGCCTTGGCCCCCTTGGTTGTTACGCACTTCGGCATCACCGATCCCGAGCTCGTGCAGTGGGGACCGAACTGGGTCGCGGTCTACATGAGAAGCTTCCTGGCCAACGCGGACAACTTCGCATTCGGCATGCTCGCCGCGATGTTGATGGTGGCAATGGAACAGCGAACCGTCAGTGAGCGGATAAGCCGCCGCGTGCAGCTGTATTCGACCATCGGCATCGTCGTTTCGCTGGTGGGTTCACTTGCGCTGATCGCCGCAGGCAACCTGTTCGGGCTGTCGGGGATCGCGCTCGCATCGGCTCTGGTGATCATGGGGATCGTCGCGCCGCTGGCCCGTGGTCAGCGATCGAAGATCGGCGAAGCCCTCGAGATGGCGCCGTTCCGCTACGTGGGCAAGGTCTCGTTGTCGCTGTATCTGCTGCACTTCCCGATCATGCTGATGATGTACCGATACGGCTTGTTGGCCGGTGACTCGATGGGCGGGATGGGCATCAACATCGTGACGGTGCTGGCCGTCACGATGGTGGTGTCCACGGTCACCTACTACGCCGTCGAACAACCCGCGATGAACATCGCGAGGCGCTACCGGTATCGGTGGCGCTGATGCGCAGGGTTGCCATTGCAGTGGCCGCAGGTCTCGGGGTCGCGTTGGTCGCCGGGTCGATCACCGTGGCATGGGTGTTCGGCCCCGACATCGTCAACCACTTCAAGGACGCGTCCTCGGAGTCGTCGCAGATTGCCACCGCCCAGATCGGTGGCTCAGAGCCGGGCTCGTTGGTCAGCGCGACGACGATGGACCAACTGGACAAGGACCCCGACAGCTCACTGTGGAATTCCGCTCGGGTGCTGTACCGCTCCACCGAGGGTGACACGGGGCAGTCGACCGTCGTCTCCGGATCCGTGTATGTCCCAAAGGCTCCCGCCCCCGCAGGCGGCTGGCCGGTGATGGCGTTCGGGCATGGCACGACCGGTATCGACGAGCCGTGCGCACCCTCACTGTCGCCTTCACTGCTCAACATGAAGGTGTGGGTCGTCTCGCTGATCAGGAAGGGCTACGCGGTCGCGTTCACCGACTATCAAGGCCTCGGCGCGCCGGGGGTGCATCCGTACACCGACAACAAGACCGAGGGTTACAACGTCATCGATTCGGTGCGCGCCCTTCGACACACGTTCCCTGACGTCTCCAACCGCTGGGCGGCGTTCGGGGGATCGCAGGGTGGGGGAGCGGTCTGGGCGGCCGCCGAACAGGCCGCCACCTATGCGCCCGAACTCGACCTCGTTGGCGTGGTCGCGATGTCGCCTGCCGCCGATGTCAGCGGAATTGTCGACAAGGCGACGGCCAAGACGTTGACGACCGACCAAGCGCCCGCGTGGTTCCCACTGGTCGAGGTGATGGGGCGACTGCACCCCGACTTCAACCGCGACGACTACCGCAGTGGCGCGGCGGCCAAGTACTGGGACATTCTGACGTCGTGCTCGGGTCCAAAGTCGCTGGACCGCAATGCCGCTGCCGCCGAGCTCAAGGACACCGACTTCGTGCCGCGCACACCGGAAGCCGCCGATCGGCTGCGCACCCTGCTCCAGCAATGGGCGCTGCCGCACGAGCGGGTCTCCGCCCCGCTGTCGATCATCTACGGCGGCCAGGACACTCTCATCGATCCGCAGTGGACCACCGACGCGATCGGTCGCGCCTGTGCGCTCGGCGGGCCGATCGTGTGGGACTTCCAGCCCGACAAGGACCACGGCAGCGTGGACATCAGCACTCAATTCGATTGGTTGGCAGACCGATTCGCGGGGAAGCCGGTGGCCAGTGAGTGCCCGTAGGAACCCCGACGGCGACAGCCCGTTGTGGCGACGCGCGTTGATGGAGGCCAAGTCGGCGGTCAAGCGCAGACTGGCGTCCGCGGGCACGCCGGTCGACCCGCCGGATGCGCCCTACTTGGTCGTGCCGGTGCTCGGCCAGTCCAACGCCGTCGGGATGGGTCTCGGGCTCGACCTCGAGGGTCCCGACCGGCCCGACCCGCTGGTGCACCAGTGGGCGATGTGCGGGCCGTCAAAAGGTTCTGCCGTCCTGGCCGTCGATCCGCTCCTGCACGAAATCCCCGCCGGCGGTGTGGGATTCGGCATCACATTCGCCAAGCAGCTCGTTGCGCAGACCGGACGCGCGGTGCTCCTGATTCCCGGCGCGCGCGGCGACACATCGTTCACTCCGAAGAACGGGTGGACGTGGGACCCCGCTGACACCCGTACCCGAAGGAACTTGTACCGCAACGCTATTGCCGCCATCGACGCGGCGCTGGCCCGCTATCCCGGCAGCGCGGTCGCCGCGATCCTGTGGCATCAGGGCGAGACCGATGTACCGCTGATGGCAGCGCCGGAGTATCAGCGCAAGCTCGACTCGGTCATCGACGACCTTCGCAGTCGGTACGGCGCCGGGCTGCCTTTCCTGGTCGGCCAAATGGTTGCCGAGGAAATGGAATTGAGCGGCAAGAACTACGGGCCGATCAACGCTGTGCACGCCGACACCCCCAACCGCCGACCACGCACGGCCTTCATTCCCGGTGCCCGGTCCTCGATCAACGGTGGCGCCGACCGGCACTACAACGCCGCCGGGCAGCGGGAGATGGGCAGGGCGATGTGGTCGGCATACCGCACCATCGCAGTGGATGACCTGGCCGACTATGGCGCTCAATGATCTTCGTCGCGCGGTCGTCGTCGCCGCGGCACTCCTCGTCGCACTGACGGTGGTGATGGCGGTATCCGGTGTCACGCTGTTCACCAACGCCAAGACCGACCCGTTGCAAAAAGCCGACGCGGTGGTGGTGCTCGGCGGTGAACACGACGGCCGTGAGGACTACGGCATCGGACTGGCGCGCAGCGGGTGGGCGCCGACCGTCGTGATCTCGGATGCCTATCCGAAGGATGACCCGGTGATGCAGCGGGTGTGCAAGTCCCAGCCGCCGATCGAAGTGATCTGCGCGCGGGCGAGCGAGCTGACCACCCGCGGCGAGGCTCAGATGGTGGAGCGGCTGGCCACCCAGCGATCGTGGACCAAGATCATCGTGGTCACCTGGCGCTACCATCTACCCCGGGCACGGCTGATTTTTCAGCAATGCTTTTCCCCTGATTCAGACGCTGTTGTGATGGAAGCCGTTCCGCGCCAATACGACTATTCCTTGGCCCGCTGGCAATTCATCTATGCATACCAATACGCCGCATTTGCGAAAGCGGAGGCGATGGGCGATTGCAAATCCGTTGACCAGGCACCGTCGTCATCGTCGGACGCGGCTCGGTAATGGCGCAGGTACGGTGGCGTTGTGCCCCACTCTGAACCGATGGCGCTAGCCCCCATCTCACTTCTTGGTGGCTGGGCGCCGATAGCGCTGCAGGCGATTGCCGCCGCAGTGCTGGTTTATGCGATCGGGTGGCGCACCCAGCGCTGGCGGCTGATCTGGTTACCGGTGGCGCTGGTCGTCGGTTTGATCGCGGCGGCGCTGACGTACTGGTACATCCAGTGGTCCGATCTGTCCAGTGGCCGCCTGGCGCCGTACTACTTCTGGATCTGGGTGGTACTGGGCGGCGTAGCCCTCGCGGTGCTCGTGCTCGGTTGGCGCGATACGAGTTGGTCGCGACGCGGCGCATCGGTGCTCGCGGTTCCGCTGTCTCTGCTGTGCGTCGCGGTGGCGCTGAACATGTGGACCGGCTACGTACCGACGTTGCAGACCGCTTACGACCAACTCACCGGAAAGCCGGTGGCCGGTCAAACCGACGCGGCTGGTGTGAAGGCGATTCAGGAAAAAGGTGGCATCCCCGACAAGGGCACCGTGATGACGGTGACGATTCCGGACAACGGCTCCGGGTTCAAACACCGCGACGAAGTGGTCTACCTGCCGCCCGCCTGGTACGCCAGCAACCCGCCTCCCAAGCTACCGGTCGTGATGATGATCGGCGGCGTGATCGGCAGGCCGGGAGACTGGCTGCGCGCGGGCGACGCCCAGAAAACGCTCGACGACTTCGCAGCCAAACACGGTGGCAACGCACCGGTCGTGGTGTTCGTCGACGTGCTCGGCGCGTTCCTCAACGACACCGAGTGCGTCAACACCGCCCGCGGCAACGCTGCTGACCATCTCACCAAAGACGTTGTGCCCTACATGATTTCGAAGTTCGGCGTCAGTCCGGACCCGGCGAACTGGGGTGTCGCCGGCTTCTCGATGGGCGGCACGTGCGCGGTCACGCTGGCGATGAAGTACCCCGAGTTGTTCAGCGCATTCATCGACATCGGCGGGGACCTGTTCCCACGTGACGGTGGCGGTAGGGACGAGACGATCGCCCGGCTGTTCAACGGCGACGAGGAGGCGTTCAAGTCGTGGGAGCCGGCCAGCGTGATCAAGGCGCACGGGCCGTACCCGGGCACCGCCGGATGGTTCGTCGTCGGGGAACAGGTGCCGAACATGTACCGCCCGCCCGATCCGAATCCGGGGTCGGCGCCGCTGCCTGAGCCGCCGGACGTCGCCAGCGACCACGCCGGGGCGGCGCAGTACCTGTGCGAACTGGCCAGCGACTACGGCGTCGAGTGTGCTGTGGTGTCGGACCCGGGCAAGCACGACTGGCCGTCGGCGGCGAGCGCGTTCCCGATGGCGTTGCCGTGGCTCGCGGGCCGACTGGGCACCCCGGGCGTCCCTGCAGTACCCATGCCGGGCGCTCCGGGCGCGTCGTAACGGACCGGCTTTCCGGAGCGATTGAACAACGGGTGCTCGACGGCTCCCCGCGGGCTCTCAGCGATCACGTTGTGCGGGATTCGTAGTGAACTGAATTCGTCACCTGAACGCTAGCTGGGGTGTGGCTGGGCAATGCTTTTACTCGGCTTCGCGCTCGCTTCGTAATACGGCTCGGCGCGCGCTACTATTGGCTGTCCGCGCCGTCGCGGAGCGCTATCTTCGCCGTTCAAAACGCCGCGAACAGCAATCAAGCCATCCGAGGGGATTGTGACTGACCAGCGTCTTTTCCGGTTCGCTCAGCGAACTCTTGACAGTAGTGCAATAGTTAGTCATTGGCCGCTATGATCGGCCAGGGCTACCGATTCTTAGCAAACGGAAGGTACGCACTGCTGTGACCGCGGTTGAGACATTTCTCGCTCCGACCGAGTCGCCGGCGACGGCTATCACCCCAGCGTCCCGCACCAACTGGCAGCGTCGGTATCGCCTTTCCCTGATCTTCACGGACGTCGTCGTCGTCGCGCTCGCACTCGTCGTCGGCCAGATGGTGCGTCTTGGTCAGCCGTTCACCAAGTTCGATCTCGCGATGGCTTACTACACACTGGCTTCGCTCATCGTCGGCACGATCTGGTTGACGCTGCTGGCGGCTTACCGCACGCGCTCCCCGCGGATTATCGGCGCCGGTGTCGAGGAATATCGCCGCGTCTTTTCCGCCACGCTCGCAACGGTCGGCGTGATCGCCGTCGGCCTGATGATCTTCCGCCCCGAATACGCGCGCGGATATCTGGCTGTCGCACTTCCCACCGGTTTGTTCGCACTGCTCCTCGGCCGCAGCTTGTGCCGTCGCGTGCTGGCCAGGCAGCGCCGCAAGGGCAAGGCCGTCATCTCGGTGCTCGCCGTCGGCGATCCCCGCGCGGTGCGCAGCCTGGTGCAATGCCTCTCGCGGGAAGTCTGCTACGGCTACTCCGTCATCGGCGTCTGCCTGACCGGGCGTGGCACCGGCGGAACGATCGAGATCCCCGGTGCAGGCACCCTGCCCGTGCTTGGCGATGAGAACGACGTCGAGCGCGCGATCCTCGAAACCGGCGCGGACACGGTCGCGTTGACCGCCACCGAGCACCTTGGTCCCGAAGGCATCCGCGAGCTGTCCTGGCAGCTGGACAAGCTCGGCGTCGACCTCGTGGTCTCGCCAGGCGTGGTCGACGTGGCCGGCCCGCGGCTGACCATGCAGCCGGTGTCCGGGCTTCCGCTCATTCACGTGGAGAAGCCGCAGTACAGCGGTACCAAGCGGCTGCAGAAGCGCGCGTTCGACATCTGCGTGTCGATGACCGTGCTCGCAGGTGCGCTGCCCGTGATGCTTCTCGCGGCGGTCGCCATCAAGCTGACCAGCCGTGGCCCGATCTTCTACCGCTCCGAGCGCATCGGTCTGGATGGCAAGCCGTTCCAGATGATCAAGTTCCGCACGATGGTCGACGGCGCGGACAAGCAGGTCGACGCGCTGCAGGCTCTCAACGAGAGCGCAGGCGGCGTGCTGTTCAAGATCCGCCAGGACCCGCGTGTCACCAAGGTCGGCCGGGTGCTGCGCCGGTACAGCATCGACGAGCTGCCTCAGTTCTTCAACGTGCTGCGCCGCGATATGAGCGTGGTCGGACCGCGTCCGCCGCTGCGGCGTGAGGTGGACACTTACGACTTCCAGGTGCGCCGTCGGCTTCTCGTGCTGCCGGGCATCACCGGGCTGTGGCAGGTCAGCGGCCGCTCGGATCTGTCATGGGAGGACTCGGTTCGGCTCGACCTGTCGTATGTCGAGAATTGGTCGATCGCCAACGACCTGCTGATCGCGGCCAAAACCGTGCGCACGGTGTTCGCCGGCAGCGGCGCGTACTGACGTCCAGCAACCTCGCAGGCTTCGCGACTGGGACTCCGGCCGGACGCACGCGCAGCCCGAAATTAACGCTATGGCAAACGCCACGAAATCGCTCGGCTGCAACGGGCTCCAATTGCAACGGGCACGGGCTTGAAATAATCGGCGGCGATGCCTGAACACGACGCACCGCCACCGCTCGATACTCCTTCCCTGCGCGCCGAGGTTGCTGGCCCCGGCCAGCACTGGCGACAACTGGACGTGGTCGAGCAGACCGGCTCCACCAACGCCGACCTGCTTGCGCGTGCTGCGGCAGGCGAGGACATCGCCGGCGCAGTGCTGATCGCCGAACACCAGACCGCCGGGCGCGGCCGCAATGGACGGGTGTGGACCTCCCCGGGAGCGCAGCTGACGATGTCGGTCGGCGTTGACGGCGGCGGGGTGCCGCCCGACGCGTGGGGCTGGCTGCCGCTCGCCACCGGGGTGGCTGTCGTCGATACCGTCGCGCCTTTCGGCGTCGACGCGGGGCTGAAGTGGCCCAACGACGTATTAGTTGGCGGTCGCAAGCTGGCGGGCATTCTGACCGAGGTCGCCGCGGCCCAGCGATTCATCGTCGTCGGCATCGGCCTCAACGTGACGCTGCGCGTCGACGAGGTGCCAGACGCGGACGCCACCTCCCTGCGCGCCCTCGGCGTCGAGACGCTCGACAGGGCTCAACTCGTGCGGGCGCTGCTGCGGGAGTTGGGGACGCGCTTCTCGCGTTGGCGTGAGGCCAACGGCGCCGACGCGGGTCTGATCGCGGACTATCGCGCCCGCAGTGTGACCATCGGTTCGCGGGTGCGTGCGATCCTTCCGGGTGGCGGCGAGGTGCTCGGCGTCGCGCAATCGATCGACGAGCAGGGCAGGCTGCACATCGATTCGGACGCAGGATCGGTCGCGGTGTCCGCGGGCGACGTGGTGCATCTGCGCTGAAATCGCTGGGCGGCGTTGGCACCCGGCGACGCGAAGGTTGGTCAGGTAGGTTGTGCCGGGGCTGGTGTCCGTGGGGTTAGCCAAGGGAGGCGCATGCGCCGTAGAGCGCTCTGGTCCGGTGTGGCGCTTGTTCTGGTGGCCGAAATCGTGGCGGTGGTGCTGCTGCTTCCCTACCTGCAGCCGTCCCTCATAAAGTTTCTCGACATATTTCCGTCGTCGGGCGGTGCGCCGGTTCATGTAGCGACGGCGGACTTGACGGACGCCGGGCCGGGAAGCCTGGTGTCGGCCACCACAATGCCCGGCGTCACCCGCACCTTCGCGGGCAGAGATTTGCAGGCCGCAAGGGTGCTATACCGATCAACGTCGGGTGACACCGGGGCGCCGACCGTCGTATCGGGTTCGGTGTTCGTGCCCAAAGGAAAGGCGCCCGACGGCGGCTGGCCCGTCGTCGGGTTCGGCCACGGCACGCTTGGCATCGACAACGAGTGCGCGCCGTCGCTATCCCCGGATCTCTCCACCTACATCGGTGTGGTGCGAGTGCTGATCAAGCTCGGCTATGCGGTCGCGTTTCCCGACTATCAGGGACTCGGTGCGAAAGGCGTTCACCCGTACGCGGATTCGAAAACCGCGGCGCTCAACATGATCGACGCGGTGCGGGCGCTGCACCGGACGTTTCCCGACATCTCCAACAAGTGGGCGGCGATGGGCGGATCTCAGGGCGGCGGCGCCGCATGGGCGGCCGACGAACAGGCCGCCGGCTACGCGCCCGAGCTGACACTTGTCGGCGCCGCCGCGACCTCACCGCCGACCGACCTTTCCGACCTCGTCGACAAAGCCCAGGACGGCAAGCTGACCACGGAGCAGGGCGCGGTGATGCAGGCGATCATCGAATCGCTTGCGCGGCTACACCCGGACCTCGACCGCGACCTGTACCGCCACGGCACGGCCAAGGAATTCTGGAACGCCATGTCCGCCTGCAGTGAGGACACCGCATACCAACGCGGAGAGGCGATCAAGCGGCTCGGGCCCAAGGACTTCGCGCCCGACACCGCCGACGCGGCCATCCACTTGCGCGATCTGCTGAAGCAATGGGCCTTGCCGCAAAAGCCGCTGTCCGCGCCGCTGTATGTCTGGTATGGCGGTCAGGATCCGTTCATCGACGCGGACTGGACGAAGGACGGCATTGAAAAGGCATGCGAGATGGGCGGCACGGTCACCGTCGACTTCGACCCGAACGGCGGCCACAACCCGCCGACGGGCGACGCCGTGATCGCCTGGATCGCCGACCGGTTTGCAGGCAAACCGGCGGCCAACGACTGCAAGTCGGGGTAAGTCCCGCTCGGCGGGGTGGCGGCTGGGTAGAGTTCCAGCCGTGGGCTACCCGGACAATGTGCTCGCCGGCGACGAGCAGGTCGTGCTACACCGCCATCCGCATTGGAAGCGGCTGATCGGCCCGGTGCTGATCCTGTTGATCGCCACCGCAATCGCCGCGTTCGGCCTTGGCTACGTCAACAGCCTCAACTGGGACGCCACCGCGAAGCGGGTCGTGCTGATCGTCATCGGGGTGGTTTGGCTCGTCATCATCGGCTGGCTGACGGTCTGGCCGTTCCTCAATTGGTGGACAACGCATTTCGTCATCACCGATCGGCGGGTGATGTTCCGCCATGGCTTGCTCACCAGATCGGGCATCGACATTCCACTGGCACGCATCAACAGCGTCGAGTTCCGGCACGGCCTGCTAAACCGGATGCTGCGCACCGGAACGCTGATCATCGAGTCCGCGTCGCAGGATCCCCTTGAATTCCACGACATTCCGCGCGTGGAACGGGTGCACTCACTGCTGTATCACGAAGTCTTCGACACCCTGGGCTCGGAGGAATCACCGAGCTGAGCCAGCCGGCGCGCCCGCCGGGTGGGGCGACGCAGCGGGGTGACAGTGCCGTTTTCGTGCGCTCGCTCGACACTGTCTTCCAGAGCCTCGGCGATGCCGCCCGCCGTGAAGGTCGATTCGACCGCCACGTCCGGGTGGCGGCCGAACTCGTCGGGGAATACCCACCGGCGGAACGCCCAGAACCGGAACGCCATCTGCAGCAGGTTGCCGATGACGTAGGCCGAGACGAAGTCGGCGATGTTCTCGACCGTCAGCGAGACGTCGGGCACGCGCAACTGCAGCACGTAACTGGAGAACCACAGCGGCGCCATGGACAGCAGCACGCCGACACCGCTGAACGCGAAGAACATCAGCGCCTCGTGGTGACGCTCGCGGCCACCGCGATTCTGGAAGCTCCATTCGCGGTTGAGGATGTACGACGCGATCACCGCAACGATGCCTGCGATGATCTTGGCGGTGACGGGCTTGGGCTCGAGCACCGTGAGCTTGAGCGTGTAGAACACCGCCGAGTCGATGACAAAAGTCGTTGCGCCCACGATGGCGAACTTGATCAGTTCGTGATGCCGCTCGAAGTACGGCCGGATCGGGCGGGGCAGCCGTGCGATCGTGGCATCAGTAAAGGACACAACAGCGCAGTGTACGGAAATACCGGAGGCCACGCGTACCCGTGCAGGTCACGGCCTGTAAACAAGCTGATTGCCGCCATGACACCATATGGCTGTGCCGCGTAACCCTACTTCGCCTCCAACCGTGACCATGGTCGGCGGTGGGCAACTGGCCAGGATGACGCATCAAGCCGCAATCGCGCTTGGACAGACGCTGCGCGTGCTCGCCGCCAGCCCTGACGACCCGGCCGCGCAGGTCAGCCCCGACGTGGTGATCGGTGCACACACCGACCTCGAGGCGCTGCAGAAGGCGGCGACGGGCGCGAGCGCGCTGACGTTCGACCACGAGCACGTGCCCACCGAACTGCTCGAGAAACTCGTCGCCGACGGCGTGAACGTGGCACCGCCGCCGTCTGCCCTGATCCATGCCCAGGACAAGCTGGTGATGCGGCGCCGACTCGAGGCGTTGGGCGCACCCGTGCCGCGGTTCGCCGAGGTGACCGAGGTCGGCGATGTGGATGCGTTCGCCGCGCGCGTCGGCACCGACATCGTCGTCAAGACCGCGCGCGGTGGCTACGACGGCCGCGGCGTGACGCTGGCGCGTGACGTCGCCGAGGCGCGGGAGGTCGCCGGGCGCTATTTGGCCGACGGCGCTGCGGTGCTGATCGAGGAGAAGGTCGCAATGCGCCGCGAATTGGCGGCGCTGGTGGCCCGGTCGCCGTTCGGTCAGGGCGCGGCGTGGCCGGTGGTGCAGACGGTGCAGCGCGACGGTATCTGCGTCGAGGTGATCGCGCCCGCGCCGCAGCTGAATACCGAATTGGGCAGCGCTGCAAGCCAACTCGGGCTGCGACTGGCCGACGAGCTCGGTGTGGTCGGCGTGTTGGCGGTCGAACTCTTCGAGACCGTCGACGCCCACCTCGTCGTCAACGAACTCGCGATGCGGCCGCACAATTCGGGGCACTGGAGCATGGATGGTGCGCGCACCGGTCAGTTCGAGCAGCACCTTCGTGCGGTGCTCGACTATCCGCTCGGCGACACCTCGCCGATCGCGCCGGTCACGGTGATGTCCAATGTGATTGGCGCGCAACAGACTCCGACGATGAGCATGGACGAGCGACTGCATCATCTGTTCGGCAGGCTGCCTGAGGCCAGGGTGCACCTGTACGGCAAGGGGGAGCGGCCCGGTCGCAAGATCGGCCACGTCAACATTCTCGGCGCTCCTGGCGGCTCGCTCGGCGACGACGCCTACGTCGCAGATGTGCGGGAACGCGCGAATCGGGCCGCACACTGGTTGTCGCATGCCGAATGGACCGACGGATGGAGTGGACATGACTAACCCTCGCGTCGGCGTCATCATGGGCAGCGACAGCGACTGGTCGGTGATGGAGGAGGCCGCGCACGCGCTTGCCGAATTCGAGGTGCCGTTCGAAGTCGGTGTGGTGTCCGCGCATCGGACCCCCGGCAAGATGCTCGAGTACGCGCAGAGCGCGGCGGACCGCGGCATCGAGGTGATCATCGCGGGCGCGGGCGGCGCTGCGCACCTGCCCGGCATGGTCGCCTCGGCGACGCCGCTGCCGGTGATCGGGGTGCCTGTGCCGCTGGCCAACCTGGACGGCATGGACTCGCTGCTGTCGATCGTGCAGATGCCCGCGGGCGTGCCGGTCGCCACGGTGTCGATCGGCGGCGCCCGCAACGCCGGATTGTTGGCGGTGCGCATTCTCGGCGCGTCGGATTCCGCGTTGCGGACGCGAATGGCGGAATTTCAGAGCAACTTGGCAGACATGGTGCTGCAAAAGGATGCCGCACTGCGAAATCGGCTGCTCGGGCAGTAGGCTGCCAACCGATGCAGCCAAACTTCAATCGATACCGGGCAATTGGTCAGCGGCTAGTCACCGGCTTCCTGCAACCCGAGATCCTGTTGATCCTCGACGTGCTCAACGCGGCGCAGCGGGCTAAGCAGGTCTCGGGCGCCGTCGCCGAGATCGGCGTTCACCACGGCAAGCTGTTCATCGGGTTGCGCTTGCTCCAGCGGCCGGGGGAGAAGTCCGTCGCGATCGACATCTTCGGCGATCAGGAACTCAACGTCGACGGCTCTGGACACGGTGACTACGAGAAGTTCGCGAACAACGTCAAGCTGTGGTCGTCGATGGACGACGTCGCCGTGCACCAGGGTGATTCCACCAAGCTGGAACCGGCGAAGCTGCGCGAACTGACCGGTGGCGACATCCGGTTCTTCTCCGTCGACGGCGGTCACACCGACGAGATCGTGTACAGCGACATGAAGCTTGCCGAGGCGACGTTGGCCAGCGGCGGCATCGTGATCGCCGACGACGTGTTCAACGAGTACTGGCCCGGCGTTGCGACAGGCACGCTGCGGTACCTGAACGACGGCGCCAAGCTGGTGCCGTTCCTGATCGGCTTCAACAAGGTCTTCTTCACCCACGCCGAGTTCAGCGAGTTCTACCGCGGCGAGGTGTCCTCGGCGCTGGCAGACAAGCTGCTCCTGGCGACCGGGACCTCTGAGTTCGCCGGTCACGAGGTCTCGCTGGTGGCACCGCAGGGCGCGAAGGACATCCTGCGCAAGAGCCAGCTCGCCCGCACGCTCTACCACAGCACCTACCGGCAGATGGTCCGCGGGCTGCAGGTCGTCTCCGGCGGAAAAGGTAAGGTTACCGGCGAGTAGCAAGGAGTCGCCATGGACATCGGTAACCCGTCGTTCGACGCTTTCAAGCTCGCCGACGAGCACAATGAGCTGCGTTCGGTGCTGCGTGATCTCTGCGAGAAGGAGATCGCCCCGTACGCCGCCGACGTCGACGCCAAGGCCCGCTACACCGATGAAGCGCTGGCGGCGCTGACGTCGTCAGGCTTCGCCGCGATCCACATCCCCGAGGAGTACGGCGGGCAGGGCGGCGACTCGGTGGCGGCCTGCATCGTGATCGAAGAGGTCGCGCGGGTGTGTGCGTCGTCGTCGCTGATCCCGATCTGCAACAAGCTGGGCACGATGGGCCTGTTGATGCGGGGGTCCGAGGAACTCAAGAAGCAGGTGCTGCCGTCGATCGCGGCGGGCGAGGCGGTCGCGTCGTATGCGTTGTCCGAGCGCGAAGCCGGCAGCGACGCAGGGTCGATGAGGACCCGCGCCCGCCAGGAGGGCGACGAGTGGGTCCTCAACGGCGCCAAGTGCTGGATCTCCAACGGCGGGCACTCGACCTGGTACACGGTGATGGCGGTGACCGATCCGGACAAGGGCGCCAACGGCATCTCCGCGTTCGTCGTGCACAAGGACGATCCCGGTTTCACGGTGGGCGCCAAGGAACACAAGATGGGCATCAAGGGCTCGCCGACCACCGAGTTGTACTTCGAGGACTGCCGCATCCCGGGCGACCGCATCATCGGTGAGCCCGGAACCGGCTTCAAGACCGCATTGGCCACGTTGGACCACACCCGGCCGACGATCGGCGCGCAGGCGGTGGGCATCGCGCAGGGCGCGCTGGATGCGGCGATCGCATATGTCAAGGACCGCAAGCAGTTCGGCAAGGCGATCGCTGATTTCCAGGCCGTGCAGTTCATGCTCGCCGATATGGCGATGAAGCTGGAGGCCGCCCGGTTGATGGTGTACACCGCAGCCGCGCGCGCCGAGCGTGGCGAGCCCAACCTCGGCTTCATCTCGTCGGCGTCGAAGTGCTTCGCCTCCGACGTCGCGATGGAGGTGACCACCGACGCCGTCCAGCTGTTCGGCGGCTACGGGTACACCACCGACTTCCCGGTCGAGCGGTTCATGCGCGACGCCAAGATCACGCAGATCTACGAGGGCACCAACCAGATTCAGCGCGTCGTGATGTCGCGCGCGCTGCTCAAGTAGGTCCCGTTCTGCGCGAGCAGACGTTAACTCGCACAAATTGCCGATGAAGCATGCGATTTCGCGTCTGCTCGCGAGTGCTAGCCGCGGGTGACTTTCTCCATCTCGCGTCGACGGTCGAGTGCGGCCGCATCGGGGTTGGCCACCTGTACCAGCGACGCGCCTGCAGCGAAGACGGCCAACAGGTTGTCGGTCAGTTCGTCGACCGTTGTCCAGGCGGCCGTCGACATCACCCGGTCGGCACGGCCGAAACCTTGTGTGGCAGCTGAGGTTTGGGCAGCGGTGAGAACCTCGGCCACTGACCGGCCGTCTAGTGCAGGTCCCGGGTGGCGTTCCGGCGATATCTGGTCGCCGTGCACCCGGACCGACGTCGCGTAATCGGTGAGGCCGACGGGGAGGTCGGCGACGGGCTTCCCGAACGGGTCAAGCGACAACACCGCTATCTCACCAGTACCGACGGCATCGTCTGCGTCGGGCAGCCGATCAGCAGTGCACATCGCGATGTCCGCATCGCCATCGAGCACAGCTTCCGCGCCGATCCACCAGATTCCGAGAAGCACTGCCGCGGTCTGCCAGTGTGCAGGCAGCAGCACCGCCACCCG
>Ga0207641_10001158_pt1 | contig 26488 bp, 17 predicted proteins | sample KBSSwiS62_FD_184306 | JGI IMG/M metagenome (GOLD analysis project Ga0207641, IMG submission 184306) | Switchgrass rhizosphere microbial communities from Kellogg Biological Station, Michigan, USA - KBS Switchgrass S6-2 (SPAdes) (version 2) | ecosystem: Host-associated > Plants > Roots >... | reverse complement strand
TCAACGATTCCAATCATCCGGAACCCTACGAGGGCCCGGCCATTTTTTCAAATTTTAATCCGGAAATGACCGATACTTCCTACCATGAAACTTTTCCTTTTGTTAGAACCAGGGAAGTTATTCTCCGTAATATAACTACCGCGAGCGGAAAGAAACTAATGCTGAGCAGCAATCCCTTTCTGTTTAGAAACGTAAAAGTGACTACCGATTAAACCGCGCCGCACGCAGCGCTTGACAGTCTCCTGGCATATACGCTGAATCGGAAAAGCGAACTGTATTCATGCCACTGCAAACGATGGTTAAACTTCAGGCCTTCTCTTTAACCATCCATTCGATGCTGGTGCCCGTTGTTAATGCGCCGGTAATACCATTTTTTTTTCCGATGTGCATAATCTTTTATTATAAATCTCCCTGGTCGCGTGTTATATAAAAGGCGACACCTGCTGCCAGTCTATTGATGGCAGTTGGTGAAACAAAGATAGCCGGTCAACTGACCGGCTATCTTTGTTATATTTATAACGGATATTGCTATGGTACGTTTTACCAGCGGCTACTTTTAGCTGAACATTTTTATTAACCAGGGACGCCAATGAACGCAGGCTATAATATGAAAAGACCCATCAAACGAAAAGATTTCCTCCGGCAAGGCACCGTTTTTACAACAGGCTTGTTAACCTGGCGTTCGCCATTGCTGCCTGGTATGCAACTGGACAAACTGCTGAACATACCGGATGAACAAAGCCCGGATGAAAAACCACCCGGACATTTGTATGAAAGGGGTGTTGTGACGACTTACCATAAAACAAAAAATGAACTGCAGTATATCGGTATGCCGGTGGGTGGTATCAATTGCGGAACGCTTTATCTGGGTGGCGACGGGAGGCTGTGGTTATGGGATATTTTCAACACGAACCAGGAAGGCATTGAACCAAAAGAAGTGCTGATGAAACCTCCGCTGGCTGAATGGCGGAAAAATGATAAAGTAAGATCCCGGGATGGTGCCTGTTATATTGAGCCATCCAAAGATATCCGTCCCCTTGAACAGGGGTTTGCCATAAAGATAAAATACCATGACACAACGGTGGTAAAACGTTTTCACAATGATGACTGGGATGAAATAAAATTCGAAGCGACCTATCCGCTGGCAATTATTCATTATGTGTCCAACGATTTGCCGTTGGAAATCAGGCTGACGGCCTTTTCTCCCTTTATTCCGCTGGATGAGGACAATTCAAATATTCCGGTTACCATACAGTCATTCGAAATAAAAAATACGGGAACAAAGCCGGCAGCGATAGAAATAACTGCATGGCTGGAAAATGCCGTGAACAAGTTTTCTGCGAAAAAGCCTGCTGATGGGAAACGCATTAATACAATCGTCAGAGAAACAAATCATCTCTCTGTTTACTCCACCTTTAAGCCGGCTGAACCGACAGGATTTCAGCAGGAAGGAGACAGTGGTTCGATGTGTCTGTCATTAATCGGCGCTCATGGAACTGCCGCTGCTTCATTTACTTTTCCCTATTCGCCTGCTTTATCGCAAACAAAAGAAGATGATACTGCTTTCGTTAACGCAGATCAGCCATTAATTGGTGGCATCATTGCTTCAGACCAAATTGCTTCCGGGAAAACAATTAGCAAGGAATTTGCAATAAGCTGGCATTTTCCGAACGTTGGCAAACGGATCAATGTCCCGGATGCAAAAACAGGACACTATTATGTAAATAAATTTGCAGATGCTTTATCCGTCTCCGGGTATGTCGCTGAAAATTTTTCATTTTTATCGGTGCAAACAAAATTATGGAAACAAACCTGGTACGATTCAAGTTTACCCTGGTGGTTCATGGAGCGGAGTTTTGTAAATATTGCTGCGCTGGCTACGACCACGTCGCATCGTTTTAAAACCGGGCGATCCTGGGCATGGGAAGGAGTGGGCGCTTGTGAAGGCAACTGTACCCATGTATGGCATTATGCGCAGGCGATAGGGCGCATATTTCCGGCCATTGAACGCGATAACCGGCAAAGGGTTGATCTGGGTATTGCCTTACAGGAAAACGGCGGTATATGGTTTCGTGGTGAATATGACAAACGCCCCGCTATTGATGGTCAGGCAGGAAGAGTACTGGGGTGTTTGCGTGAACACCAGATGAGTGCTGACAACAGCTTTTTAAAGAATAACTGGTCCGCAATAAAAAGAGCTGTTCAGTTCATCATCAACCAGGACAGCAACGGTGATGGACTGATTGACACGCCGCTCGAAAATACACTGGATGCAGTTTGGGACGGAGAAATAGCCTGGATTGCCGGATTGTGTATTGCCGCAGTAAAAGCCGGCGGCCTGATGGCGGAAGAAATGAAGGATGATTCTTTTGCTTTGCAATGTGCTGCTTTTGTTGCCAAAGGAATAAATAATATGGACAACGAATTATTTAACGGAGAATATTTTATCCATAAGCCCGATGCTGCAAAAGGAAGAAAAGGGATTGGCTCTTATAATACCTGTCATATTGATCAGGTGCTGGGACAAAGCTGGGCCTGGCAAACAGGTCTTGGCAGACTCAACGATAAGGAAAAGACCATCAGTGCCCTGAAAGCTCTGTGGAAATACAATTTTATGACAGATGTAGGACCTTACCTAAAAGAACATGCAGGCTGGCGACCCTACGCATTACCCGGGGAAGCCGGTATGGTAATGAATACAAATCCAAAAAACGAAGCTAACCCATATGGCGAATCCGTAACCTGGCAGGCAGGTTATTTCAGTGAATGTATGACGGGGTTTGAACACCAGGTTGCCAGTCACTTGATGGCTGAAGGCATGACAGAGGAAGCATTAACACTTACCCGTGCCATACATGACCGCTACCACGCCGTTAAAAGAAATCCATTTAATGAAATTGAATGCAGTGATCATTACGGAAGGGCGATGGCAAGTTATGGAACCTTTATTACGGCCTGTGGTTTTGAATACAATGGCCCTAAAGGGTATATTCGCTTTGCTCCTGCCTGGAACAAGGAAAATTTCAGATCGCCGTTTACGTCAGCCAAAGGTTGGGGCACTTACCAGCAGCACATAAAAAATGGGAATCAGTCGCACGAAATTAAAGTTCGATATGGGACACTTGACTTAACGAGTATCAGTGTCGAAAAACAAACAACCCAGGCAGTCCGGGATATGTCGGTTATGTTGGGTTCAGAAAAAATACCGGCAGACTTTCAACAGGTCTTCTCAAAAATTATCATACGTTTGAAACAGCCTGTTACAGTAGGAACCGGAAACGCTTTGAAAATAGTAATTACATAGCGTTAAGGAGACAGGACCTGGGTGCTCATCATTCATTCAGGGGAGGGCTGATTCGCAGGTTGTGGTCGCAAAATTCTCTGCGATAGTATACACAATGCCCTGGCAATAATTATCAAGGGGTTACCGGTATTTGCGTTGTTCCTGGAACCAGCTGGGGCAAAATTAACTTTGAAAAAAGATTGACATTTTTAATGGCAAGGCCGGTTGGCTATTGTTTGAAAAATCAAGAATAGTTATTGTCTTGACCATCAATCATTAGCCCATATATGAAAATGTTTGTTCTTTCAATTTTCCTTGTTGTTTGTTTTTGGTCTTGCAGGAAGTCGTCAGATTTAAATGGCCTTCCGGGTTTTCCAGGTATCGACAGTATCAAGGGATATTACCTGTTCAATACCGAGCAACACAGCGCCGAATTTTATATGGGTGCAGTTAGTGAAGGCTGGAGCGTTTTTCAGTTTAGCGGAGACAAGATTATAAAGAGAATCGGTGGGACGGCAGGATATTTTGGAGGCGGAACGGATTTAATAATCGATACTGTCATCTATAATAGTAGCGGGGATACAATCATCTTAAAAACAATTAACCGCGCACCCGTCTACAATATTCCCGAATGTGCGATAGATTTTTATAAGTTTCAAATGCATGATAATCCGGTAGTATTCCGCACTTGTTTTTTGCAAAGCTCTTAAATTTTAATTGCGGGCTACTTTGTTTTTTCAAAGCCCGTCCCCATTGCAATTCATGTGCGACAGGTTTTCAAAGGCGAGCGCGGTCAACCGGTCTTCAAGGATTTGAACGGGTGTCTGACAAAAAGATTGCCGGGTATATGATAAAATAGCACAACTGAATTGATTTTCGTCTCTATATTTATGGAAAATCTGCCTGCCGCCTGCTAACGATGAAGCTGTTGAACCATTTCCATATAATCTGCCTGCTGGCTGCGATTCTTGCAATAGCTGTAACCAGCGTTGCCCAGCAGCCCGCCTTTCATCACCTCACGGTTGAAAATGGGTTATCGCAAAATGCAGTGATTGCCATCGGGCAGGATAGCCGTGAGTTTATGTGGATTGGCACGTCCAACGGGTTGAACCGTTATGACGGCTACCGCTTCCAATTATACCAGTCAAAAGCCAATGACAGTGCCAGTTTAAGCAGCAACAGCATACTTTCTATATTGAGCGATTCAAAAAAAAATCTTTGGATAGGCACCGGTAATGGATTAAATAAGTACCTGCCGCTGCCCGATCAGTTTAAAAGAATACAATCGCGGGAAAAAAATCTTATCAACTGCCAGTGTTTGTACGAAGATAGCAAAGGCAGCATCTGGGTAGGCACCACCGGAGGCTTGCTTATTGTAAAAAATGATCAGTTGGAGCCGGTTGCGCTGCCAAAATTGAGTGATTCAGCTGCCATCCGGAGCATCCGTACCATTTTTGAAGATCGCAGCGGCAATCTTTGGGTGGGGACCACAACGGGGTTGTTCAGGTTTAATAAATCGGATGTTGGCGGAGGGTACACTTATTACAAGACCGATCCCACCAATCCGCAATCCATCAGCGGAGATTTTATCACCAGCATTGCAGAAGACCGCCAGGGAAATATCTGGATAGGCACGCATGTGAATGGGGTGAACCAATACGATAACCGCACCGGCCTGTTTAAAAGATTTTTGCACCAGGCTTCCGGCAATTCCATCATCAATAACAATATAAGGAAATTGCTGGTAGATAAAGAAGGGCGGATATGGGTGGGTACACAGGAAGGTCTCAGTGTACTGGATGATAAAGGCAATAGCTTGTATTCTTTTCAGCAGGATGATGAGCATGCGGAGAGTTTAAGCCAGAACAGTGTGCACAGTATTTTCCAGGATGCAATGGGAAATATATGGGTGGGCACTTATTTTGGCGGCGTTAATTATACCTATTCGCTCAACACGCAGTTTTATGTGCTGCGAAAAAAAGATCAGCCCCATTATCTCAGCAATAATGTTATCAGCAGCATAGTGGAAGACGAAAAAAAGAATTTATGGATAGGAACGGAAGGCGGGGGGCTTAATTATTTTGACAGAAATACCGGGTATTTCGAATCCTATAAACAATCAGCCACGGAAAAGAATTCCATTGGCTCCAACCTGGTAAAATTCGTATACCGCGACTGGCAGGGGCAGATATGGGCAGGAACACATGGCGGCGGACTGAATTTATTTGACCCCGTTAAGAAGACGTTTAAAAAATTTCTTTTCAGGGAAAATGATCCCAACTCGCTGAATGAAGAAATTCTCAGTGTATATGAAGACAGTAAGGCGAGACTATGGGTGGGTACTACTTCCGGCACCAGGCTTTTTAACAAAAACCTGGTGGGGATTGAACCGGTAACCGGTCCGTTTACACAACAGGCGCCATTCGGTTACACCGCTACACATTTTTTAGAGGATGATAAAAACAGGTTGTGGATAAGCACTTCATTCGGCTTGTTCGTGCTGGATGGGGAACAGTTCCGTAAAATTTCAGGAGATATCGTCAACTGCATTTTACAGGATAAAAGTGCTCAAATCTGGATAGGCATTCAGCAGGGTGGCATCGCCAAGTTTGATGAGAAAGGCCGGTACCTGGAATATTATAACCAGGCGGGCAATATTGGTAACAGGAATATACTGGGCATGGTGGAAGATGAACAGCAGAATTTATGGCTAAGCAGTGATAAGGGTTTGCTGAAATTCAATCCCAGGCAGCAACAACTGCAGATCTTTACAGTAAGCGATGGCCTTGCCGGCAATGCATTCAATTACAATTCATTTTTTAAAGACAGCAATGGCGAATTCTTTTTTGGAGGATTTAATGGCATCACGCATTTTTTTCCTGAAAAAATTCAATCCAACCAGAAAGCTGCAAGGATATTTCTCACAGGATTGAAATTGTTTAACAACCCGGTAGCGCCAAACGACGCTACTGCAGTTCTGAAGCAGGATATGATCAGCACAGCAGGACTAACGCTGAACCACAACCAGGATGTGATAACCATTGAGTTTGCATTGCTCAATTATATCAAGAGCAATAAAAACACTTACGCATACAAGCTAGCAGGTTATGACAAAGACTGGATATACAGCAGCACGCCGCTGGCCAGTTATACCAACCTGCCCACGGGCAGGTATACTTTTTTGGTAAAGGGCGCCAACAACGACGGGGTATGGAGCGATACCCTTTCCCTGCACATAAGATTGCTGCCGCCTTTCTGGCTAAGCTGGTGGGCCTGGAGTTTGTACACACTGGCTTCTGGCGGTATAGTGTTTCTGGTGCTGCGGTATTTTTTCCTCCGCGCCTTACTGAAAAAAGAAGAAGAAGTGCACCAGGTAAAACTTAATTTTTTTACCAATATCTCTCACGAAATAAGGACCCACCTTACCCTCATTATGGCACCCGTAGAGAGAATGATGGAAGCTAAGGAAACAAATGTTTTTACTATACAGCAACTAGGCGTGGTCAGGCAAAATGCCAATCGCTTATTAAAACTGGTAAGTGAATTAATGGATTTCAGGAAAGCGGAGACAGACAACCTTAAGTTATCTGTACAACAATATGATTTATTCCTTTTTCTGGAAGATGTGTTTAATAGTTTCAGGGACATTTCTGTAAAAAAGGAAATCGCTACTTCAATTGTATATGACGGGGAAACACTGCCGCTTTATTTTGATAAAGAACAGCTGGAAAAAGTATTCTTTAACATCATTGCCAATGCTTTCAAATTTACGCCGCAGCATGGAAGGATCTGGATACAAGTCATCGAAGGGAAGGAAGAAGTACAGGTGAAAGTAATGGACAATGGCAGGGGCATAGCGCCGGAATACATAGATAAAGTATTTGCCAATTTTTTCCAGGCCGATGATCATGGAGTACAGAATACCGGTTATGGAATAGGACTGGCGCTCGCAAAAAATATTGTACTGCTGCACAAAGGACATATTGCTGTAGAATGTGAACCGGCTACCGGCGGCGATACTGGCAAAACAATTTTTACCGTAACGCTGCTGAAAGGAAATAAGCATTTTAATCCTGGTCAGTTAAAAGACCTGCGGGAGATACATGCTGAAGAAAAAATTAAAAAACAGCCGGTCAAACCTGTTTCCAGGTCAGGCGAAACAGCCACAACCGCTTCCAGGAACATTTCTTCTATGCTCATTATAGAAGACAATACGGAGTTGAGAAATTTAATGCGGGAAACATTTGCTGACCATTACCGGTTGCACGAAGCAGCAGACGGGGCCGAAGGCCTTGCTTTGGCGACCAGCCTAATACCGGATATCATCATCAGCGATATTATGATGCCGGTGATGGATGGACTGGAAGTTTGTGAACGGTTAAAAACAGATGAGCGCACCAGTCATATCCCGGTAATACTGTTAACCGCAAAAAGTACACAGAGCGACCAGGTAAGCGGCCTGGAAACAGGTGCAGATATGTATCTCACGAAACCTTTCAGTATTAAAATCCTGGAACTGAATGTAAGAAACCTGCTGGCGGCGAGGGAAAGACTGCGCCTCCTCTTTCTGCAGCAGTTAAATAATTACCCGCCGGGAATAAAAGAACCGCCCGGTAAATTGGAAGGCATCAACGCAGTAGAACAGGAGTTCCTGCAGAAAGTGATAAAAATTGTAGAGGAGAATTTTGATAACCCCGACTTTGGCGTAGAGATGCTTGCACGCAAAGTAACCATGAGCACCCCCATTTTGTACAAAAAAATAAAAGCTGTCAGCAACATGTCGGTCAATGATTTTATAAAATCGCTGCGCCTTAAAAAAGCAACACAATTGCTGGCTGATCCGCAGATGACCGTCTACGAAGCAGCCTATGCAGTTGGCTATAATGATCTGAAACATTTCAGGCAGGAGTTTAAAAAGCAATTCGGCAAAACGCCCAGTGAATATGCACAGGGTGCCAGGACGCCGGAGAACAATGGGTGATTGTTTTAAACGAGCGGTTGTTTTTTAATAGCAATCAAATTATTTTTATTGAAAATCACCCGTTTGTACCCCCTTAATAAAAACCCCCGCATTCATTTATAATTGCCCCCCATCAACTTTTCATAAATCTTCAACATTTGTACAGAAGCTTGCCCGGAGAAAAGAACTTCTGTACAGATTCTTACCGGCAGGTTTTTTAACCATTATTACAAAAACTACTGCGTATGAAACTTTCGCGTCTTTGGCCGGTGGCAAAAAAGGGGGGGATTTTATTTTTGCTGCTGGCAGTTCCAGCCTTTCTTTTTTCACAAACAAAAACTGTAACAGGTACAGTAACGGATGAAACCAGCGGCCCGCTGCAGGGTATTTCCGTTACGATAAAAGGTACCACAACAGGTACGCAAACAGATGCCAACGGTAAATTTTCTATCAGCGTTTCAACTGGTGCCAAACTCGTACTTTCTGCGGTAAATTTTGAAACAACTGAACTCGCCGTAGGCAACCAGTCTGTGGTAGCGGTCAGTTTAAAATCAAAATCAGGCAGCTTAAACGATGTAGTGGTGGTTGGTTACGCTACCCAGAAAAAAGTAAACCTTACCGGTTCAGTATCCTCTATTACAGCCAGCGATTTATCCGGTCGACCGGTTACCAATGTGTCTTCTGCACTCGCCGGGCTTTCTTCCGGTGTGTTTGTACGACAGTCTTCGGGTAAACCTGGTTCTGATGGTGGCACCATCCGGATCAGGGGCGTTGGAACATTAAACAACTCAGATCCGCTGGTGGTGATTGATGGTATCATTGGCTCGATGGATGCCGTTAACCCGGATGATATCCAGTCCATGTCGATTTTAAAGGATGCCGCTTCTGCTTCCATTTACGGTTCACAGGCAGCCAACGGCGTTATTTTGATTACTACCAAAAAAGGATCGAAAAATAAAACGACAGTTACCTATAACGGTATCGCTTCGTCAACGGCGCCCTCCGGTAAAATTCAGTTTGTTACCAACTATGCGCAGCATATGGGGCTGATAAATGAAAGCTCTGTCAACCTGGGACAATCTGTTTTATTTCCACAGGCAAGAATTGATGAGTGGAAAGCGGCGGCTGCCAATCCGGATGGAAAAAATGCTATCGGGGTTCCTAACTGGCTGGCCTATCCCAATACGGACTGGTCGTCCTGGATATTTCATCATAAAACAGCACAGAACCACAATATTTCTTTAAGCGGGGGCAATGAAAAAGTTACTTACCTGCTGTCTGCCAATTACCAGAACAATCCCGGTATAGTAGATCATACCACCACTGAAAAATACCAGTTCAGGGCAAACATTGAGGCAAAGATCAATAAAGTAATAACGGTCGGTACGCAGACTTTTGCCTCATTGCAGACATATGGCCTGGCAAATACAGACAATGTGTACAACTTTCTTAGCCAGACCACTCCGGGTGTTTATCCTTATTACGATGGCAAATATGGTTATCCTTCTGCAACGGAGGAAAATCAACTGGCCAATAATATACAGGCTTACCTGGATGGTACAGGCGGCCGCGATGAGCAAACCAGGATCAACACCACCCTGTACAGTATCCTGAACCTGTACAAAGGTTTGAGCTTTGAAGCCAAAGTGAATTACCAGACCAGATTTGAAGAAACCAATACGCATGCATTGCCCATCAACAAATGGGATTTTAATACCAATATCCTGCGCGTTGCGGCCACAACCCCTGACCTGCTGACCACCAGCTACTCTTTTAATAAAGACTACAGGGTTACGCTTGACGGTGTGTTGCGCTACAATACCAAAATCGGAAAGGATCATGATTTTGGCGCATTGGCCGGATATGATGAATTCTATTTTAATTATTACGACTTCAATGCGAGTAAACTGGGTTTGATTGACTACAGCATTACTACGCTGGGTTCTGCCGGCAACACGGCCAATAACGCCGGTGGCCAGCAGTATGACCGCGCAGTAAGAAGTTTGTTTGGCCGTATTAACTATGCGTATAAAAATAAATACCTGCTGGAAGCAAACCTGCGGTATGATGGCTCATCAAGATTTTCTGGCGCCAACCGCTGGGGTTATTTCCCATCGGTATCAGCCGGATGGAAAGTGTCTGAGGAAGATTTTTTTGCACCCTTTAAAGATAAAATCAGGAATTTAAAATTGCGTGGTTCATGGGGTAAACTGGGCAATTTTGGCGCAACCAATAATGGTTCGGCCAACGATTATGCCTACCAGGCGGTATACAGTGCTGTCAATTATTCTTTTAATGGCATCGCTGCAGCAGGTTTGCGCCAGGGCAGTATTGCCAATCCCCTGTTGCAATGGGAAAATACCACGCAAACAAATATAGGTCTTGAAGCCACTATTTTCCGGTCATTAAATGTTGAACTGGACTGGTACAACCGGCAGACAGACGGTATTCTTACCACGCCACCGGTTCCGTTGGTATTGGGTACCGCCAGCGCGCCCATACAAAATACCGCCGCTGTTTTAAACAGGGGTGTTGAAGTAACACTTGGATGGAGCAAACGAATTGGGCAGTTTAATCTTTCTTTGTCAGGAAATTTTGCCTACAACAGGAACACCGTTACCGGCTATAAAGGTAAACTGGTGGAAGGCTATTCTACCGATGCCAGCGGCAATAAAGTGTATACATCCAATATTGGCGCAGCTTCCAACAACGGAACCAATACACTGATTGTTGAAGATCATACCATCAATGAATACTTTATGCAGACCCTGTATAAAGGAAACGGAAGCTATGCCAATACAGACGGCAGCGTAAATATAAACGGTGGCCCAAAAACTGGCATGATTAGAACTGCAGAAGATCTGAACTGGGTAAAATCCATGATTGCCGCGGGCTACAAATTTTTACCGGTTGGAAGCACTGCACTTCCCGCCAACAAATCATTGCTCAATTACGGCGATTTTATTTATGCGGATAACAACAAGGATGGTATTTATGGTAACAGCTTCGATCGAAAGTTTACCGGTACTTCCTCTACGCCAAAATATAATTTCGGGTTCAGTGCCAACCTGGCCTGGAAAGGCATCGATTTTTCCATGTTATGGGCTGGTAGCGCAGGCATGCAGTATTACTGGAATGATTCTTACAATACCACCACCACCCGCAATGGTTTTGGTGTTACCAAACTCGTAGCGGATAATCATTATTTCTACAATGAAGCCAACCCAACCGATCCGGCCAATAATACCAACGGTAAATATCCCCGGTTAAAATACAATACAGATGCGCAGAACACGACCAGTAGTACGTTCTGGCTTTACAATGCCAGCTATATCAAACTGAAGAACCTGCAGATAGGATATACCCTTCCCAACAGGTATGCTTCAAAGGCATTGATAACGCGTGCAAGGATTTATTTGTCTGCCGAAAACCTGTTTACTATAACAAGTTATCCGGGACTTGATCCTGAAATAGGGCCAAGCATCGGTTACCCCACCCTGAAACAATATGCAGCAGGTGTAACCCTAACATTTTAATACTAAATTTTATGAGCCATTCATCTGAACAGGGTATTTTGAAAAGCGGAAGAGGGGAAAATTTTATATGGCCGGTTCGTTCAGTACATTTTAAACCAACAAACATTACGCTGATGAAAAAGCTATTAATCATAGTATCTTTTATAGCAGTTGCCGGCTGCCAGAAAAAACTGCTGGATACGGCGCCGTACAATGCCGCCAGTTCGGCTACCATGTGGACAACCGACGGTCTTACCGACCAGGGTGTAACCGGTGTGTACCAGGCGATGCGTCTAAGTATTGCTACCGGTGGTGCCTCCGGGAATGAATTGTACCAGCTAGACCGGTATGCTTTCACGGGCCAGGGCCGGGATTTGGATGCCCTGTTGGGCGGAACGATTACTTCCTCGAGTGGTTTATTCAGCGCCAATTGGCAGCAGTTGTATGAAGGGGTGAAAAGAGCCAATGACGCTATCAGTAATATTCCGTTGAAATCACCTTCGGCTGCCGCCAAGAAAGCAAGGTACGTTGCAGAGTGTAAATTTTTACGGGCATATTATTATTCAAGACTTAACCAGCTATTCAGGGGAGTGCCCCTTTACCTGGAGAATGTAGATGTTAGTGGCGCTACCAAACCAAGGGAAACGGAAGATAAAATCTGGGATGCGGTCATTGCAGATCTCACGGACGCTATCAATGAAAGCAACCTGCCTTTAAAATATACCAGTGCCGATGCGGGAAACGGGCACGTAACAAAAGGTGCTGCCTACGCGCTGCGTGGCAAAGTTTATATGTATAAACAGCAATGGGCAAACGCAGCGGCAGATTTCCAGAAAGTAAAGGATGCGGGGTACAAATTATTTACAGGTTCGTATAAAGATTGTTTTACGCTGGCTAATGAGAAATCAGATGAAATGATTTTTTCTATCCAGAACATCAACCAGGATGGTTATGGTTCCACCACGCAGTTCTATTGCGGTACGCGTTCATCATTCGGATCCTGCTGGAATACCTACCTGGTATCACCCAACGGCGTGGATATGTTTGAAAATATTGACGGCACCAAGTTTAACTGGGACGCCATTATTCCTGGTTATAATGCAATGGCGCCGGCAAAACGTGAAGTATACTTTTTAAGAGATAACATGACTACGGCTGAAGTTACCGCTGCGGCAGCGCGGGGACTGGATATGTCTTTATACCTTCCGGTGGGCAATGAAGCCAGGGTGAAAGCTGCCTACGAAAACAGGGATCCCCGTTTAAAGGCAAATGTGATAACGCCTTATTCAACTTACCTGGGGAGGCCCATCAATGGGGTTGACCAGACATTTACTTCCCGCTGGCCGGCACGTGATGAAAATCCACCAACTTCAGATTTGTTTACAGATACAAAAAGCCAGTTCTTTTATTTATACCGCAAATTTGTATATGAAGGCTCTACCCAATTGATCAGCAGGGTTACTGGACCGATAGATCTTCCGGTTATCCGCTATGCAGACGTAGCGTTGATGTGGGCGGAAGCCATCAATGAACAGGGCTTTAGTACAACAGCGGTAGATTTGGTAAATACTGTAAGAGCAAGGGCAGGGGTGGCTTTACTAAATTCATCCCCCACCACAACCGTCACCGGCCAGGCAGATTTAAGAGAAAGGATCCGCAACGAACGCCGCATGGAGTTTATGAACGAGGGCATCAGTTTCTTTGACGAACTGCGCTGGAAAACATGGAAAGACAAGGTTTTTTACCCCGGCAATGGCGTAAAACAGGTATGGGGCGCCAACGTAAATACCTATACATGGCAGGGTGATTATATTTATAACTGGGCGGTTCCGGCATCCGAAATACAAATCAATACCAAATTAACCCAGAACACCGGCTGGTTAAACTAGATAAAATCTGTTTGTTCACTGTGAGATGCACCCGTATTCTTTTTCATGGTTGTAGTTTTGGTACCATGCACCTTGTTTCTTTAATGAAACAGGTGCATGGTTTAAGTGAAAAAAAAATATAGATAGCTGGCAGAAAAGGGCGATTATTCTCAGAATTTCACATAAATAAACGCTGCATGAAATATCCTAAGATTGAATGGCTGTGTCTGCTATTGCTGCCCGCTGCATGCAATGCGCACAAAGGAGCCGATCTGGTACCGGTAAATCCTCCGGCGGAAAGAAAACTGGTTTGGTCGGATGAATTTAATTACAGTGGCCTGCCCGACAGTGCCAAATGGGGATACGAAGAGGGTTTTGTCCGTAACCAGGAACCACAATACTACACAACCAGGCGTTTGGAAAATTGCCGGGTGGAGAACGGCATGCTGGTTATAGAGGCCCGCAAAGAAACCTGGCCAAATGCTGCCTACAAACCAGGTTCAGCGCAGGATTCAGTGGCAGCCTATACGTCTGCCAGTATAAATACTTTGTATAAACAAGCGTGGCAATACGGAAGGGTGGAAATAAGGGCGAAATTGCCGGCAGGAAAGGGGACCTGGCCGGCCATCTGGATGATGGGCGAAAACAGGCCACAGGTTGGCTGGCCTTCATGTGGTGAAATAGATATCATGGAGTTTTTGGGAAAGGATCCCACCACTGTGTATGGCACGGTACATTACCCCGATACCACGGCCTCTAAATACGGGTCGCTGGGTGGAAAGATGAAGGTTAATAATGCTGCAGACGATTTTCATGTATTTGCCATTGAATGGGATCAGCAAAAAATAAGTTTTTATTACGATACGCAGCAGTATTTTGTTTTCGATGTAAAAAATTCGCAGCACTCAACTGTTAGCCCTTTTCAGCGTAAATGTTACCTGCTGCTCAACCTTGCATTGGGGCGGCAGGGTTCATGGCCTGGTCCAACTGATGACAGCATCCTGCCCTGCCGTTATTATATTGATTATGTAAGGGTGTACCAGTAAACCGGGGAATAAACAGTACCATGGTCTTCAGCGACAGGTATGCTGTAAATGGAGGAATAGATGGTTATGGATGGTTGCTCAGAAATATTTTAAAAAAGGCAAATGAAAAATAGTTATGTTTTAATGATTGTATTGTTTTTTTCTTGTGCCGGAATTACCAGGGCCCAGGAAAAAAGAGACATGTTGGTTTCTTCGCTCAGCGCAGAACAATTACAACAGCAATTAATCAGTGGAACAGGCTGGGTAAAATTTCCTGCATACAGCAACCGCGCCCAATGGGAAAGCCTGCCAGTTATTTACCGGAATAAATGGATAGGGGAAGGTGAAAAATTCCTGGGTTATAAATGGCAGGTGGTGCCGGCCACTGCCTATCAGGAATTTGTAAAATCCGGCAACCGGGACACGATGCAGAACGTGTACAATCAAAACACGACGGCATTGCGCAAACTGGCCCTGGCAGAACTGGCGGAAGGCAAAGGGCGATTCATTCCGCAAATCGCCGATGGTGTATGGGCATTGTGCGAGATGAGCAGCTGGGCATTGTCGGCGCATCTGTATATGCAAAAGCAGGGAGCAGGTTTACCGGATGTGGAGGAACCGGTGATTGATTTGGGAGTGGGCATGACATCGGCCATGCTTTCATGGATACATTATTTTTTCAGCAAAGAATTTGATAAAATCAATCCGCTTATTGCAAAACGCATGGTGCTTGAAATCAGTAAGCGGGTGCTGGAACCTTACTATGCCAGGAATGATTTCTGGTGGATGGCCCTGCAAAAAGAAAATGTACAGGTGAATAATTGGAATATCTGGGTTAATTACAACACCCTTACCTGTATCCTGCTGATAGAAACAGATTTGCAAAAAAAGAGGGACGGTATTTATAAAACCATGCGTTCTGCCGACAAGTTCATCAATTATTATAAAGACGATGGCGGTTGTGAAGAAGGGCCTGCTTACTGGTCTGCTGCCGGCGGAATGTTGTACCGGTACCTGAATTTGCTGTCACAGGCAACAGGTGGCGCTATTAATAAATTCAACGATCCCCTGGTAAGGAATATCGGGAGTTATATTTATAAGGCCTACATCGATGATCATTATTATCTCAATTACGCAGACGCTTCAGCAAAACTAAGCCCCGATGCGGGATTGATATATGATTATGGAAAAGCCAGCGGCGATACAATGCTGCGCGATTTTGGCAGCTACCTCGCCGATCAGCAAAACTGGAAAGAACAGGTGCCGGCTGAAACCGTAGAATCGGCGGTGGAAAATATTTTGCAGGCAAAAGAAGTACTCGCTGGTACTATCGGGAAACCCTTATTAAAAGAATTTTGGTTGCCGGGTACAGAGATCATGGGCGCCAGGGACAAAGCAGGCAGCAGCGCTGGTTTTTATTTTTCTGCCCTTGGCGGTCACAATGGAGAAAGCCACAACCACAATGATGTGGGGTCCTGTATTTTATTTTATGACGGAGCGCCTTTCCTGATTGATATTGGCAGTGAGACTTACCGGCGTCAGACGTTTGGCCCGGAGCGTTATACTATCTGGACCATGCAATCCGCCTGGCACAACCTGCCGCTGATCAACGGCGTCCAGCAAAAAGAAGGATCGGAATACAGGGCACGCAACCCGCGGTTTACACCGGCAGCCGGCAGCGTGTCATTCTCGCTCGACATTGCCGGTGCATACCCCGTTTCAGCAAAAGTGAAAGAATGGATACGCAGTTACCAATTGGACTGTGGAAAATCATTTACTATCAGTGATAAGTACGCGCTTACTGAAAACAATGGAAAATCGGAGCTTCATTTTATGACCCTGGGCAGACCGGAGAAAATTAAAGACGGCCTGATAAGACTGACCAGTGGCAGTGCATCGCTTAACCTGAAATATAACACGGCCGAACTGACGCCGGTAACAGAAACCATTGATGTAAAAGATAAACGGCTGCAGCAATCATGGGGGGCGACAGTATACAGGCTTGTTTTTACAATAAAGAATCTGAAAACAACAGGCAGTAATGCACTGGTTTTTACACCAGCGAAATAACAATTACCGGCATGTTGCCATACTGTTTTTTTGCGGCCTGCCTTAATGCATAAATTCATTTCAACTTTATCAGATGAAGAGTATTTTTTTTGTTTCGCTTTCCGCTGTCATTTTGCTGATTGCTTTTAATAAGCCGGCCAGTGATAAGACGTTTATCAATGACAATTTCAGGTATGCAGACAAGCAGTTGAAAAACCTGCTGAAGGAGGCGGATAAGAACAGCCTGGCATTTCCGAAGACAACTGATAAGGCAGGGAAATTGGTTACTACGAATATGTATGACTGGACACCAGGTTTTTTTCCGGGCAATCTCTGGTATACTTATGAATACACCGGCGACAGCATACTTGAAAAAGCAGCAACAGGCTGGACGGAGAAACTGGAGCCATTAAAAGATTTTACGCAGCACCATGACCTGGGGTTTATGATGTATTGCAGTTTTGGCAACGCTTACCGCATCACCCGTAATCCTGCCTATAAAAATACTTTAATCCAGTCTGCCAAATCCCTTTGTACACGCTTTAGTCCGGTAACCGGTTGCATCAAATCATGGAACACTTTCCCCTCATGGCATGGTGACAAAATATACAATTTCCCAGTTATTATTGATAATATGATGAACCTGGAATTGCTGTTTTTTGCTTCCCGGGAAACAGGCGATACCTCTTTCCGCCATATAGCCATCACTCATGCAAACAATACGCTGAAAAACCAGATCAGAAAAGATTACAGTTCTTTCCATGTAGTCTGTTATGACTCGGTTACCGGTAAAGTACTCGCACGTGAAACCGCCCAGGGCTATGCTGATAATTCAACATGGGCAAGGGGGCAGGCATGGGCCATCTATGGGTTTACAATGACTTACCGGGAGACAAGGGACAAGCGCTATTTACAAGCAGCCCAGGGTACGGCCGACTGGTATCTTGACAACAAAAACCTTCCCCAAGATTTAGTTCCATATTGGGATTTTAACGCGGGCCAGGCAGGATATTCACCCGGCATAAAATCGCATGCTAAAGCGTTTAATTTAAAATTAAGGGATGCATCTGCTGCCGCTATCACCGCTTCTGCCTTGCTGGAATTAAGTAGCTATTCGGGTAATAAAAGAGAGAAATACCGGCTGGCCGCTGTTAAAATATTGCATTCACTGGCCAGCCCTGCATATCGTGCGCCGCTGGGTACCAATGGTAATTTTTTGTTGATGCACAGTGTAGGCAGCATGGCGCATGGGGTAGAAGTGGATGTTCCATTATCGTATGCCGATTATTATTTTATCGAAGCACTGAAAAGGTACAGCCAGTTGGATTCCGGTAAGAATGTCCTGGGAAGAAACTAATTTCCATCAGCACTAATAGATTAGAATAAATTACATATTTTTCTTATAGCAATTAGCAATTATTCAGTCCCGCTGTTTCTACGGTGGGTTTTACATGCGCTGGTTAATGGCAGGGCTATGATAGGCGATCAGGATTTTGGTGGCCTCTAAAAAGACATACGCATTGTCTTCCTTTTCAATCCTTTCAAGAAGTGGTTCAATATAGGCCGTATCCGGCTTGGCTGATACACGACTGGCATAAACCTGGAATTCAAGGACGGCTGCCTTTTTGATATTATGGATGATGATGGAACGATAAAGCGCAGTGTCCTGCTGCCCGACCAGGTCAAGCATCTCGTCAATGATATTGCCGGATGAATCGTCCTTATTAATATACTGGATTGCATATCTGTACAAAACCGGACCGAAAATAAAGAGATGCACCGGGGCCGGCTAATTAGAAAATTAAACGACGGCCTGAATTGTTTTACCGGAGGGGCACGGGTAAAGGAAGACGGATACAATACGTTTTTCCTCCAAGCCACCAAAGGCTCAAAATTACTTGTCAGTAATACACTAGTGATGCAATTCAACGACAGCAAGCATACCAGTTCTTTCTATATGATGCCATTGTCAAAAGGATTTTATACATTGCGGATTGATACGCGGAAGAAGAGAAGACTATAAATTATCGCTTACTTCATGTATGAAAGGCAACCCACCATTCGATTTCATTTTTGATTACCTGCCGTGTGATATTATTGTAAGGTGGCTCTTCGGCATGCATTATATTTATTACAATAAAAAGAATATACTGATCCTGCGGGATTCAGCCAAAGAACCGGAGCTGAATGGCATATGGATTGCAACTGTTCAGGCGCATCATAAAAGTCTAACCGCTGATTTACCTGGTGTCATTTCCATACTGACTAATAACCCGAAGAAGAAAGATTCAGCATGGATGTACTTCCGGGAAACCAATGATCATTTTGAAAAGACAGCCATCCATCTTTGTGAATTGATCACCCGCCGTGATCCAAGGATTGGTGTAGTGACGAAAAAAAGTTTGTCATTTTGAACAAGCGAACGAACTCAATCCTGATTTCTGATGGGTTAATAGCTGGCTTGTAATTTTTCATTTGCATATTGCAACGCTTCCCTGGGAGAGCAGAAAACAACAGGTTTATGTTCATTGTCAACGAAGGTGTCGCCTGTCGGATCTATCGCGGGATCAATTGGATGATAACTGGCCGTAAAATATTCTTTTGCTTCGTCGCCGGACATATGCGTAAGATGTGGCTCGATTACAATCCAGACTGGCTGGCCATTGATTTCTATTCTTTCTGTCATGAAAATGTTGAATTCGTTTCCACTAAGATCGAATATTTCATTGAAAATCTGTCACTAAAAATTTTACGCTCCTGCAACACGATTTGCATGTGTTCAACCATTTAAAAGACGGTGTGACAATAGAATACAAATATTATACAGGTGCGTAGTGCGTTTGGTCAGCACGTTTGTCTTATAGTAAATGAACAAACTATTACTGGTTGTCATTTGCTCCACAACAGTATTGACTGCAAAGGCGCAGCCAATGACCCAAGCCCATTGGATATGCTCAAGTATTGCTGAAGATACAGAAGTTAGTGTGTTTTACTGTTGTATTATTATTCATTTTTTACTGATGAAAAAAATGGAGGAGTGACGAGAACCACTCCTCCACAGGTCTAAGGTTTACAGTGGTTACTTAGAACTTAAATCTTTACGCAGGAAAAGCAATTCGCTCCAACTTTCGTCTACATATTCGGCAAGGTCTTTCAGGTATTGTGCATAGGCGCCTTCACCATTGGCAGCATCATGGGCATCTTTAAATGGTTTACGAAAACCGGCCGCCCTTTCTTTTAAGCCTTGTTTGTATCTTGTTGTCAAAGTGTATTGCGCCCTGCCACTGGCACTGGCAGAATAAACTGCAACTGTTACACCAACAGATTCCCAGGTTTTTTTCAGTTTCTTTATCACCTTTATTACTTCATCTCCCTTGCCCATTTTAGGGTAAACATGTGAAATGCTGATTTTATCAGTAAAGTCGCCCAGCGCTATGGTGCTTAGCGAATCTATATAAACAGAATACCCACCAGATTGCCTGTCGGTTAAATATGGAGCTACATTTTTGTTCCAGTCCGTTTGATGCTCCGGGCTAATATCCCCTCTTGCGTCTTCCGATTCCCAGCTTTTAGGGCCTTCAGTAATATGATAACCGCCTATATCGGGGCCGGATTGTATGGCAAATACCCGCCAATTTGCATCACCTGTATGATATTTTTGAGCATGGGTTGCCAGTGCTTTTTCAAATTCCGAAACTTTGCTCATTTGGGGAAATACACGGTGGGTGGAAATTACATTTTTGGTTTGGCTTATGCCTGCTAAGGGGAGAAGCATACAAAGAAGAAAAAACAGCTTAGGTTTAAAGCGGAGATTGTTGTTCATTGTAAATTGATTAATTGGTTTAAAAAAGGGGTTAATTTTTACTGGTGTTTAATCATCATTTTTTTGTATTGAATTTATTTGGCAGAAAAATAAAAGGCTTCCTGGATAAGAAGCCAGTTTGCGCTGTTAACGCTACATGAGAAAAAGTGTATGTTTTTATTTTTTGGTGAGCAGCGCTTCGCTGTAATAATAGATCTCAGAAATTATTTTCCCGTTTTCATCAAAATCATCGTTTATATGCATGGGCAACACAATGGCTTTTTTATCTGATTTTCGTACCAGGTTAAATTTCCACCATGACAGTACAGACCGGCCATTGTCCATTTCATATTCTAAATAATCGGGGTATCCAATCATGTCTATGCTTTTAATTTCAAAGGTTTTCAGGAAGTCTTGCATAGCTGCTTTTTCTTCTGCTTTACTGCGGGATTTCCCCCACTCAGTATTAACATCAGCGAACTTTACATCATCGCTATAATACCCCAGCGATTTATCTATATCCCCTTTTTCAAAAGCATAAATACTTTTCCGTACAGTATTAATATTATCGTGATGGTTATAAATTTTTCCGTTGGTACGGTTTGCAGTGCTGGCAAATATTTCATCCATTACTCTACCATTACTGTAATTGATAATCTTTTTGATTTTGTTGTCTTTAGTAAGGTAGTAAATGCGTTGGGCGGCAGCATCTATCTTTACGCCGGTGTTTTTATGCACACCTTTTAGCATTATCCAGTTTTGCACCACCACATCCCCGTCTTTGTTGTCTTTATTGTATTCAAGGGCATCCGGATAGGAACCGGGAACCGGCTCTATGGCAAAATAATCCAACTCCCTGCGGTAGCGAAGGATATTGTTTAAATAGGCCTTTTTATCCGTAGCCGGAGCAGACAGGCTGGTCGTAATGCCATTGTAGGATTTAAAATCGTCCGTCAAAAAGCCGGCGATTGCTGCCGAATCTCCATTTACAGTGGCTTTTTCAAATGCAGACGCCACGCCAATAGCCGGATGTTCGATATATAAACCGCCGTTGGTTTTTTTTTGTCCAAATGCCATCGCAAAATAAAATGCAAGCGTTAGAAACAGTAATGTTTTTTTCATGTTAGTTCATTTTTTAAATGTTTAAAGGCCGGAAGACCAGAAGTTCTTTGACACAACAAAGTTGTTGTTGTAAAAGCCCGTTTTGTGAGGATAAACTCCCTTTAAAACCATATAAATCCAGCATTTAACAGGACAAATTGTGCGGCAATAGGATAAATTGAGCATTTTGTAAATAAATGCTGCAAAAGCCGATAGCGCTATTATTTAACGTATAGTCTGACAGTATCTTTATAGAGATGTTCAGCTGCCGCCATTTTCGTTTTTGATTATCTTCTGCCTTTGTGTAACTATTGGTAAAGCACAAACGACGCCCGGTTATGAAGCCATCTCTACTGCAGGCCGCCTGAATCGAACGAAGCGTATGCATGACAGTTTATACAGGATGAAGTAGATACAAATCCTCTTTCAAGAATTGAATTGCCCGGTAAGGTAGGACGGCCGGTGGGATCGGTCCAGTTGGTTTGGGAACCTTTGAGCCGGTAATGCTGCCATTCGTCTGCAAGCCCATATGTTTTAAAAATTTCCAGCAGGGGTATAAAGTTCAATGAATGAACCAAAGAGACAAAACGCGCAACATAGCTTCAGTGCTTTGGATTGCTTACAGGTTTGTTTATTTGTAAAGGATAGGCTTACATACACAGTATATTCTTATTACGGTTTAAGTTACAGATTTTATATTTCATTACGGGGGTGAATCAGGAATAGAAAGTAGCCGGCGATCCGGCCATGGAGGCTTGCATTTTTTTTGAAAAAAGATCCGGCTGCACGAACCAAATTTGTAACAGCTTGTTAGATGAACCAGATAGCTGAACTGGCGTCCCTGCCAGTACTTGCCATAAACGACAACTCAGGTGAAGCTCAATGCATGTATGCCTTCACCCTGGGCGCCTTTCCATATGAATTTTCGCACCCGGTGAATAAAGGAAAAAATCAGGCGGATTTTTACAGGATACCTATTGCCTGGCATTGAATGAATCAATCATTACGAGCAAATGAAACAACATTACCCGTGCCGGGTATTGTACCTGGCGCTGCTGCTGGCGCCGCTGGCAGTAACTGCACAACAGGACAATCAGCCAGGCGGCCAGCCTGCACAAAAGATGTTACGGATCTTCGAGGACAATGACTTTATCAATATACGCGGGCGCGGAACGGATGAAGCCTATACCAATGGCACGCGCATTGATTATTTCTATACAAAAAAACGGGCTCCCCATTTCTTTATTGCAAAATGGCTGACTGCACCAGGCGATAGCAACGTGCAAATTGCCGGATGGGGTCTTACACAACTGATGTTTACGCCGCGCGATATCAGTATCAGCGCTTACCAGCCGCACGATTACCCTTATTCAGCTGCACTGTTCCTGACCCATAGTTATTATTTGTATAACCCGGCAAAAAAAACAAGCGTGCAGACTGAACTGATGCTGGGTGTGCGCGGACCGGCAGCTCTTGGTAAACAACTGCAAAAATTTGTTCACCGGGTGATTCATTACCAGGAGCCGATGGGCTGGGACAACCAGTTGCCGGATAAGATAATTGCCAATGTGAAATGCACGCTGGAAAAACAACTGTATGCATACGGCCATTGGCTGGAGATAAATGGTGGCGCGGACATCTATGCAGGTACTTTCTTAAATACGGCCACGATTTATCCAACCATCCGGTTGGGCAAAATGCACCCATATTTTAACGGCCTGATGGACAATTATCTTTCCGGTGATACGCATGTAAGTGGTAAAAAGAAAAACCTGCAGGCCTATCTGGTATTCAGGCCAGGATTAACACTCACTGCTACCAATGCACTGTTACAGCAGGGAAACTTTCGACCAGGCAGCGAAAACATAAATGAAAAGCGGGCACCGGTAAGAGACGCCGTATGGGAGTTCAACGGAGGAGCCGTGCTGTCCATTAACCAGTTTGCCATTTCCTTTAACCAGAATATCACTGCGGCGCTCGTTCATCAATTGTATGCTCATGAGATCGGGAACATCTCTTTTTATGTTGCTTTATAAAAGAACCAATTACTGACAGCCCTTCACTATTAAAAAAGGTTGCCTGTAAAAAGGACAATTTTATCATGGTTTTTTCTGATTGCGTAAGGCCTGACCACTTCCTGCTTCAATGCGTATTTTTTGCTCCTTTCCGGTGCGTTTATCTTTGGCGCGTAATGGCAGGATCGTGCTTTCGGATTTTAATCTTAACATATTTTGATGCCGGCATATTACTTCCCGCTACAACATTGTCAATAGATACTAATACGTTTGTTTCAGGAAAATAAGTAACCGTGTTTCGTTCGGGAATTTCGTAAGCCACTATAATGAATAAAGGGGCTATCCGTTCTATGCCGTCATTATAATTGAATAAATCCACCTTATCACCCGCTTTAAAGCCGGCTTTTTCAATATCTTTTTGATTCATGAACACTACCCGTCGTTCATTCTTTATACCACGGTACCGGTCGTCAAGGCCATAAATTGTGGTATTAAACTGGTCGTGGGTCCTTGTGGTGGCCATCATGTATTCATCAGGCGCCAATTCATTATCAGGCACGGTGGTTACTGTAAACGGAGCCCTGTCGCCAAATTCTTTCGTAATGAATCGCCCGTCCCTTGCCGCATTGGGCAGGTAAAATCCTTTTTTAATCCGTACTCTTTCATTATAATTTTCAAAACCGGGAATACATTGCTCAATATCATCTCTCACTGCATCATAACTATCGTGATAGCGTTGCCAGTTCACTACTGCACGGTCACCTAAAGTTGCCATTGCCATCCTGCATGCGATCTGTGTTTCGTTGAGGAGGTCATCAGATACCGGTTTCAGCATACCTTTGGACGATTCTACTACACCCATTGAATTTTCGGTACTTACAAACTGTAACTCGCCATTGACCATATCCATATCGCTTCGTGACAAAGCAGGCAGTATGAGCGCTTCCTTTCCATGAACCAGGTGGGTACGGTTAAGTTTGGTAGATACACAAACCGTTAAATTTAGTTTTCTTACTGCGTTGGCCGTGTACGTTGTATCGGGTGTGGCCGAAACAAAATTACCCCCCATACAGAAAAGGAATTTAATTTTTTCTTCATGCATGGCTTTGATAGCCCGGACTACATCATAGCCGTGTTTGCGCGGCGGGTTAAAACCAAAAAAATTTTGAAGGCGATCCAATTGTTCATCTGTGGGCTTTTCATTGATCATCATGGTTCTGTTGCCCTGTACATTGCTATGGCCCCGGACAGGGCAGACACCTGCACCCGGCTTACCGATACTGCCTTTCAGCAGCAGGAGGTTAAGAATCTCCCTAATCATATCCACTCCGTTCGGCTGTTGCGTAAGTCCCATTCCCCAACAAATGATTATCCTTTTTTTAAATGCCATTATCTGGGCTGCTTCATAAATTGTTGGAAGCGGAACACCTGATTTATGGGCAAGTTCATCTACCTTGTAATTGTCAAACTGTTTGACAAAAGCATTGTACCCCACTGTTTTTTCTGCTATGAATGGGTGATCGAATACCTCTCCCGGCGATTTTTTTTCAAAATCGATCAGCAGCAACTCCAGTGCTTTCAGGAGCGCCATGTCCCCGTTAATTTTTACAGGAAGAAAAAGGTCCGCAAGTTTTACACCGTCGCCCATCACGCCATTGAATTGCTGCGGATTGCGAAAGCCCATCAATCCTGCTTCGGGCAAAGGATTGATGGCAATAATTTTAGCGCCATTTTTTTTGCCTTTTTCTAATGCACTCATCATCCTCGGTGCATTGGTACCGGGGTTTTGCCCGATAATGACAATAACATCCGTATTATAAAAATCTTCCAGTTTTACAGTCCCTTTTCCAATGCCGATGGTTGGACGCAAAGCAGCACCGGATGTCTCATGACACATATTGGAACAGTCGGGCATATTGTTGGTACCGAACTCTTTTGCAAAAAGCTGGTAAACGAATGATGCTTCATTGCTCGTTCTTCCGGAGGTGTAAAATGCGGCTTCGTCGGGTGTTTCCAATGCGTTGAGGTGTTCTGCAATTTTTTTGAACGCATCATCCCAGGTGATGGGCTGATAGTGAGTGCCGCCTTTGGGTATATACATGGGTTCGGTCAATCTCCCCAGCTTACCTATTCTGTAATCGTCTAATTTGGCGAGGTCATACACAGAATTGTTTTTGAAAAACTCAGCAGTAATCCTTTTGGTAGTTGCTTCTTCTGCCAAAGCCTTCGCTCCATTTTCACAATATTCACCTACCGGGGATCGGTCGTCATCGGGGTCGGGCCAGGCGCAACTGGGGCAATCAAAACCTCCAAACTGGTTCATTTTTAATAATGCTTTATTTCCCCGAAAGAATGTCTTTTCTTCAATCAAATCACCCATAGCCGCCATAACCGCCGGCACACCTGCAGCCCAGGTTTTTACTTTGGTTAATTTAAGCGCTGACAGTTCGTAGGGATTTTCTGAAGAGGGCGCTTCTTTTTTATTTTCTTCCTCTTTATTACTGTTATTATCTTTTTCCATAACGCTTGTATTTAATCAGCAGGTTAGCAGCGGATTGGGGTAGTTATCACTTTGATCCTCTTCCACCTTATCAATACAAACAAAATCTTTTTCGATGAGTATACTTACAGGACCGGTGTGATCTTCAAAGCCTGCCTTGTCAGTATTATTGAGTTCATCAATCATTGCCGCAGGCAAGCTTAGTACTATGCGGTCTGCTATATAATCAGCTGAAAGCTTATTGTCATTTGCTGTTACTATTGCATATGTCAATGTTTTGCCTGCGAATGCTGTGTGTTCCTCCAAAAAACCTGCAGACAGTAGCTTCGCAACTTCGGATTTAGTCAGTCTGTATCGCAGCGAGTTGCCT
>Ga0207641_10001155_pt1 | contig 26530 bp, 19 predicted proteins | sample KBSSwiS62_FD_184306 | JGI IMG/M metagenome (GOLD analysis project Ga0207641, IMG submission 184306) | Switchgrass rhizosphere microbial communities from Kellogg Biological Station, Michigan, USA - KBS Switchgrass S6-2 (SPAdes) (version 2) | ecosystem: Host-associated > Plants > Roots >... | reverse complement strand
GCACCGGCCAGTCCGGAGCCGGCCGGTGTCTCTGTCGGCCCAAAGCGGGCCGGTGTCTCTGTCGGCCAAAAGCGGGCCGGTGTCCAACCGAGGCCCCGGCTGCCGGTCGTCGTGCTCACCACTGGCGTGCCCAGGGCCATCGCCGCGATGGCCTTGATGTTCACTCCCGAACCCGAGCGCATCGGGTTCACCGACACCGTCGCCGTCGCCACGTAGTCGTCGACGCTGGGCACGTCGGTGAACAGTTCGGCGCCGGGAATGCCGCGCAGCCAGTCGGCGAGGCCGGGCTCCGGCCGGCGGCCCACGACCCGCAGGACCGCGTCCGGCTGGCGGGCCCGGACACCGGGCCAGCATCCGTCGACGAACCAGCGCAACGCCTCGATGTTGGGCGGGGTGTCCAGCGAGCCGACGAACACCACCGTCGGCCCGGCGCCGCGCGGCGCCGGCACGGCCGGGGTGCCGGCCGCCCCCGTCGCGAGCGCCCGCAGGGGCAGGAACGGCGGCAGGTGCAACGTGCGGACGCTGGTCCGCTCGCGGCGCCACTCGTGGTCGTCCAGCGAGATGTCCGCGATCGCGGTGACCAGTGGCGAGTGGTGCAGTGCCCGCTCGGCGAGGAGCAGCTTGCGGTGCTCCAGTTCGTAGGCCGCCGCGCGCGGGCCGCCGGAGCCGCGGGCGAGCGCGCGGAAGTACGCGGACTCGACGTTGTGGGCGCGCACCAGGTGCGGCAGTCGCCAGACCCGGGCGATCTCCTCGCCCAGCCGGGCGGACCGGAAGCTGTAGCTGATGACCGCGTCGGCGCGCGGCGGGGTGGCCAGCAGCGCCCGGCGCAGCGGCCCGACGGGCCGGGAGGCGTGCATGTACGGCCTGGTCCGCAGATGCGCCAGCGGGCTGGTGTCCCTGGGCAGCCGGATGACCGCGGCCCCGGGCAGCGCCTTCTCGGCGGCGCCGACGTCGAGGTCGCCCTTCGTCGGCACCAGGACCTGGGTGCGGATGCCGGCGTTCGACGCGGCGGTGAGGAAGCCGAAGGTCTCCACTCGGCCGCCGGCGTCGGCGGGAAGGAACGGCTCCTCGGTGACGACAATCCACCGTTCGGCATCGCTCACGGCGCTCACTGTAACCGGCACCTCGGGGCGCCCCGGGGCCTCGCACGCCGGGCTCGGCGTGATCCGCCGGGCCCACGGCCACCCACCGGCCGGTGGACGACGACTGGGCCAGTCATCCCGCGTCCTTCGGAAATGAGTGCCCGAACTGGACATCACTGGTTGTGCTTGGCCGCAACCCGCGACATTGCGGGATTACCCTGCGTGTCTGGTTGCTCAGAGACGCATTTTCAGCGCGCAACCCGCCGGGCGGTGGCCCCATCGCCGGGTCATGAACTGGACCCCGTTACGGTTGTTGGCCATGGCAGGAGTGCGGGCCCTCGGTCGTGGCGCCACGGTCGTCCTTCTTGGGGCGGCGACCGTGTACGGTCACGTTTTGTATCCGGTCTACATCGGCCTGAAAAGCCGGGGCCTTACCGCGGATGTACCGGACGATCCGGCTGAATGGCCGTCGGTGAGCGTCGTGGTCGCGGCGTACCGGGAAAGCGCGATCATCGGGGCAAAGCTGGACGCACTCATGTCAACCGCCTATCCCGGGCAAATGGAGATCATCGTCGTGGCCGACGACGAGGAGACCGCCAGCGCGGCCCGCCGTGCCGGTGTCCGGGTGCTGGCGACCGGTGAGCGCCTGGGCAAGGCCCGCGCGGTGAACCGGGGCGTGTCCGCGGCCACGAACGACATCGTGCTGCTCACCGACGCGAACGCCGCGCTCGCCCCGGACGCGGTGTGCGCCGCGATGCGCCACTTCGCCGACCCGGCCGTCGGCGCCGTCGCCGGCGAGAAGCAGGTCGACGACCCGCAGGGAGCGCAGGGCTTCTACTGGCGGTTCGAGTCGTGGCTCAAGCGGTGCGAGTCCGCGACCGGGGCGACGATCGGCGTGGTCGGGGAGTTCCTCGCCTTCCGCCGCTCGGCCTTCCGCCCGCTGCCGGCCGACACCGCCGTTGACGACGCCTGGCTCGCGCTGGACCTGCTGGAGAGCGGCCTGCGGGTGGTGTACGAGCCGGAGGCGTATTCCGTCGAGGACCCGGCGCCCTCGTTCCAGGAGGAATGGGAACGGCGCACCCGGATCGTCGCCGGCAACCTGGACATGATGTGGCGTCGCCGCGACCTGCTGTCGCCGGGAACGCTGCCGGTCACCCCACAGCTGTGGGGGCATCGGCTGGTGCGGTCGTCCGCCGGCCCCGTCGCGCACCTCGCGTTGATCGGGCTGAGCGTCCCGGCCGCGCGGCACAGCTGGGGGGCGCGGCTGTTCCTGGCCGCCAACGCCGTGGGCGTGGCCAGCGCGGCGGCGCTGGCCACGGGCCGGCAGGTGCCGGGGCCGACCCGCCTCATCGCCCAGGTGTTCTTCCTGCAGGCCGTCGCGCTCGGCGGGATCCGCCGCTTCCTGGCCGGCGACCGGCCCGCGGTCTGGCCGAAGTCGGACCGGCTGCCCGAGATCGGCCGCGGGCCCGGCTCGGACGGGACGCCGGCGGATCAGCCGGCACCCACCGGGTACCCGGCGCAGCACGGCGGCCTTGGCAAAGGCGAGCCGGTCATCGGCCCGGAGGCGGCGGCCACCGGTCCGATCATCCTGCCGCCGGGCTTCGGCACCGGCCAGAGCTACGAGGCCGAGCGGCTCGGCCAGCACTACGACCCCACCGACCCGGTCAGCCCGGCGCGGACGTTCGGGCCGGCGCAGTGAGCCGGGCCGCCGACCCGGCCGGCCGCGACCCGCGGTGGTCCTACGAGGTCGTCTCCGTCAGCTTCCACAGCCGCGGCCAGCTGGAGCAGATGATCGCCGGGCTGCCCGTCGACACGCCGGTCGTCGTCATCGACAACGCCAAGGGAGCCGACCGCGTCTGGGAGCTGGTCGCCGACCGGCCGAACGGCCGTTACCTCGACTCCGGCGGGGGCAAGGGCTTCGCCAAGGCCGCCAACATGGGCATCCGGTCATCCGAGTACGAGTACGTGATCCTGTGCAACCCGGACAGCCGTCCCAACCAGGAGATCATCGAATCCCTGGTCGAGGACCTGCGCCGCGACCCGGATCTCGTCTGCAGCGCCGCGACGATGCAGGGCCATGACGGCCGGCCCGAGCTCGGTAACGGTGGCTGGGAGCCGACTCCACGCCGGGTGCTGCTGCACATCCTCGGCGCGCACAAGGTCGCGCCGAGCTCGGCGCTGTTCGCCAGGCCCACCCCGGGCCGCGAGATGACCCCGGAGTGGCTGACCGGGGCCTGCATGGCGCTGCGGCGCCGGACGTTCCTCGAGCTCGGTGCCTTCGACGAGACGTTCTACGTCTACAACGAGGACATGGCGTTCGGCCGCGCGGTCCGGGAGGCCGGGCTGGGCCAGAAGCTGCGCACCGACCTGCTGGTGCCGCATGGCGCCGGCGGCTCGGGCGCGGCGAAGACCTGGATGCTGCAGATGCGCGGCGCCTCGATGATCCGCTACCTGCGCAAGCACCACGCGCCGGTCAAGGTGAACGCGATGCGCACGATGCTGGTCGCCGGCTACGCCGGGCGGACCGTGATCTCACGTGCCCGCGGCCAGGAGACGACCGCGCAGGAGCACGCCGCCTACATCAAGGGCCTCCTGGTCGGCCCGCCCCGGCCCTAGCACGCAGCCGCCGGAGTGGCAGCAGAGGTACCGACACGCAGCCGCCGGAGTGGCAGCGGTGGCACTGACCCGGGCTCGCCCGCGTCAGACCCGACTCCGCCGGCCCCCCGCCGCGGGGTCCGGTAGAGGTGTCGCCGATGTCGGCTTCGGGACCGGCGGTGCCATAGGCCCGTCCGCTGTGGAAAACTGCCCGAACCAGTAGACGCCGACGGCTGACGGCGACGCCCCCTCCTCCACTGGGTGCCTCCCGTCGCTCGGAAGGCGGCGCCCAGCCGCGCAGGCAACGCGTCGCCACCGACGGCAGCCGCAGATGACACAGGGGGCGGGTCCGTGTCCTTAGCGCCGTCGCGGGCCGCCCGCCCCCGTCGGCGGGCGGCGCGCGCGCTGTTGGTCGCTGTGCTGAGTGCCGGCGCCGCGCTGCTCGGGCCGGGTGGCTGGCCGGCGCTGGCCGCCCAGCCGGGCGAGGCCTGGTACGTCAGCGCGCTGCACCTCGACGACGCGCACCGGCTGTCGACCGGCGAGGGGGTCGTCGTCGCGGTCGTCGACGGCGGCGTGGACCCGACGGTCCCCGCGCTGGCCGGCCAGCTCGTGACGGGGGCGGGCATCGGGCCGGACGCCGCTGCGGACGGCCTGCGCGACGACGACCCCGACGGCCACGGCACGTCCATGGCCGGCATCATCGCCGCGCGCCCGGCCGGCCCAGACGGCAAGCCGACCAGGTTCCTGGGCGTGGCGCCGGACGCGAAGATCCTGTCGATCTCCACGGGCCGGGAGGCCGACTCGGCCGAGGTGGCCGAGGGCATCCGGATCGCGGCCGACCGGGGCGCCAAGGTCATCAGCCTCTCGCTCGGCTCCGTCGGCTCCGCCGACCCGGACGAGCGCGCCGCGGTCGCCTTCGCCCTGGCGCACGACGTCGTGGTGGTCGCCGCCGCGGGCAACGTGGACGACGACCACGACCCGCTCGACCACCAGATCAACTCTCCGGCCAACATCCCCGGGGTCATCGCGGTCACCGGCTCGGACGCGCTGGGCCGGTTCTGGGACGGCTCCGCCGCCGGTCCGCGGGCCGTGCTCGCCGCGCCCGCGCCGAGCATTCCCGCGCCGGTACCCGCGGCGCTGGAGCCGACGGGGTCCGAGGTTGCCGACGGCACGAGCAACTCGACCGCGATCGTCGCTGGGGTGGCCGCGCTGATCCGGGCCGAGCACCCGGCGCTGAACGCGCCGAGCGTGATCGAGCTGCTGACCAGGACAGCCGACGACAAGGGCCCCCGTGGCTGGGACCCGCAGTTTGGCTACGGGATCGTCGACCCGGTGGCCGCGCTGAAGGCGACACCCGTCCCGGTCGCCACGAACCCGCTGCTGACGGCCCCGCCCGGTGCCGCGAGTGCCGGCGGCCCGCTGGCCGCCGACGAGGACGCGCTGCTCGCGGCGGCGGGCGTCGCGATCCCGGCCGCGCCGCCGACCGGCTCCGGTGCGCCCGCGACTCCCACCGCAGCGCCGCCGTCCGCGGGGCCGCCAGGCGCGCACTCCGAGCACGGGCCAAGCGCCTTGGCCTGGGTGGGTGGCCTGGCCGCTGCCGTACTGCTCGGTGCCGCGCTCGGCGTGCTGGCCTTCGTGACCCGCCAGCGGGTGCGCCGCCGCCGGGCCGCGGGTGGCCCGGAATGGTCGGGCGGGTACGCGCCGCTGCCGCCGTCCGCCGCCACGCCCGCGCCAGCTTCCGCCCCACCGCCCGGGCCGTCGGGGCGTGGGTGACCGGCCGGATAACCCGGTGATCAACCTCGGCGTGCGCCGGTAGCATGAGGGAATGACGAGCGCGCTACTGGAGGAGCTGTCCTGGCGTGGGCTGATCCATGACAGCACCGACCCCACGGAGCTGCGGGCCCATCTCGACGGCGGTGCGCGGCGCGTCTACATCGGCTTCGACCCGACGGCCCCGTCGCTGACGATCGGCAACCTGCTGCCGATGACGCTGCTGATCCGGGCGGCCCGGGCCGGCGTCCAGCCGGTGGCGCTGTTCGGCGGTGGCACCGGCCTGATCGGTGACCCGTCCGGCAAGTCCGTCGAGCGCCAGCTGCTGACGCCCGAGGACGTCGCCGCCAACGTCGCCCGCCACCAGGAGCTGATGAGCGGCATCTTCGCCCGGGCCCTGCCGCCCGAGCGGCTGCCGATCTTCGTGGACAACTCCGCGTGGCTCGGTGGGCTCGGGATGATCGAGTTCCTGCGCGACGTCGGCAAGCACTTCCCCGTCGGCGAGATGACCAAGAGGGACACGGTGCGCCGCCGGCTGGAGGACCCGAACGTCGGCCTGTCATACACCGAGTTCAGCTACATGCTGCTGCAGGCCTACGACTTCCGCCGGCTGTGCGAGGACCACGGCGTCACGCTGCAGATGGGTGCCTCCGACCAGTGGGGCAACATCGTCGCCGGGATCGACTACATCCGGCGCGTGCTGCGCACCCAGGCGCACGGGATCACCTGCCCGCTGCTGCTGCGCTCCGACGGGACCAAGTTCGGCAAGTCCGAGCAGGGCGCCGTCTGGATCTCCGCGGACCGGACGTCGCCGTACACCTTCTACCAGTTCGTGATCAACCTCGCGGACGAGGACGCCCGCCGGTTCGCGCTGTTCTTCTCGCTGACCGACCGGGAGCCGCTGGAGAAGCTGTTCGCCCAGCACGCCGAGACGCCGGCCCGCCGGGCGCTGCAGCGCTACCTGGCCCGGGAGCTGACGACCCTGGTGCACGGCAAGCAGGCGGCCGAGGCGGCCGAGGCCGCGTCCCAGGCGCTGTTCACCGGCGAGGTACGCGGGATCGGCCAGGAGATGCTCGGTGACGTCTTCGCGGACGTCCCGAGCATCGACGAGCCGCCCTCCCGGCTGGACGGCGACGGCTGGCCGGTCGTCGACCTGCTGATCGCCGTCGGCCTGGCGAGCAGCAAGCGCGAGGCCCGTGAGCACCTCGGCAACGGCGCGGTGTCGGTCAACGGCGACAAGGTGACCGACCCGGCGGCGACCGTCACCGCGGCCGACCTCCTGCACGGCTCGGTCCTGCTGGTCCGCCGCGGCCGCCGCGAGTGGCGCGTGGCCCGGTTCGCCTGAGACATCCGCCCGAACCGGGCGCGGAGCGCCCTTGGGCGGGTCCGCCTGGTTCGGGCGCTGAGCGCCCTTCCCTGCGTAATCCGGGGACCGGCTTGAAGTGGGGGCTGACGGGTTCTGAGGCGGGGGCGGTGGTCCGGTTTCGTTTGTCGGTGCCCGAGCGTCGGTTGCGTTCCGTCGTTCGTCTCGCCTGGTGAGGTTCGTCGGGATCGGCGTGGTCCCGGCGTCGGCCCCCTGCCTGGCGCTGCTGGGGCGGGCGTGGCCACGGTGCCACGCTGACGGCACCGGGAGCGTCCCGGCCACAGCCTGACGCAGGGGATCGTGATGAAGGTTCTGGTCACCGGCACGGAGGGTTACCTGGGCAGCCTCCTTGCTCCTGAGCTGCTGCGCGCGGGCCACGACGTCGTCGGCCTGGACACGGGCTACTACCGGCAGGGCTGGCTCTACCACGGCACCGACCGAACGGCCTACACGCTGCACAAGGACCTGCGGCACGTCACAGCCGAGGACCTGACCGGTGTGGAGGCCGTCGTACACCTCGCCGAGCTGTCCAACGACCCGCTCGGCGAGCTCGCCCCCGAGGTCACGTACAAGATCAACCATCAGGGCTCGGTCCGGCTGGCGCGGCTCGCGAGACAGGCCGGGGTCGAGCGGTTCGTCTACATGTCGTCGTGCAGCGTCTACGGGGTCGCGACCGGCGGCGACGTCACCGAGACCTCCCCGGTCAACCCGCTGACCGCCTATGCCGAGTGCAAGGTGCTCGTCGAGCGGGACGTCGCGCCGCTGGCGGATGACTGCTTCTCGCCGGTCTTCCTGCGCAACGCGACCGCCTACGGCGCCTCGCCGCGGATGCGCTTCGACATCGTGCTGAACAACCTGTGCGGCCTTGCCTGGACGACCGGCCGGATCGCGATGACGTCGGACGGCACGCCGTGGCGGCCGCTCGTGCACGGCCTCGACATTGCCAAGGCGATCCGCTGCGTGCTGGCCGCCCCGCGCGACGCCGTCCACAACCAGGTCTTCAACGTCGGCGACAGCGCGCAGAACTACCAGGTCCGCGAGATCGCCGACGCCGTCGCGGCGGTCTTCCCGGACTGCCGACTGAGCTTCGGGGCGAAGGGCGGCGACGACCGCAGCTACCGGGTGAACTTCGACAAGATCCACGACCGGTTGCCCGGGTTTGGCTGCGACTGGGACGCGCCGCGCGGCGCACGGCAGCTGTTCGACGTCTTCACCCGGATCGGGCTGGACGAGCCGACCTTCACCGGGCGCGGCCACACCCGCCTGCGCCAGCTCCAGCACCTGATCGCCACGAAGCAGCTCGACGCGGACCTGTTCTGGACCTATCCTGCCGAACCGGCGCCGGCCCGGTAGCGGGTTCGCGGCGTGCGGGAGCTTCGCGACGCCCGGGGGAGCAGCGGCATCCGCTAGCGTTGCGACGGGATCGATGAACCTTTTCCGTCCAGCCGGTCCTGGTCGAGATCGGGGCTGCCCGTCAACGGCGACGGAAAAGATTCAGTTCTCCTGGAGGCCCAGAGGTGATCATCAAGCCGACCGAGCTCGACGGGGTGTTCATCGTCGACATCGAGCCGTTCTCCGATGAGCGGGGTCTGTTCGCCCGGACCTTCTGCCAGGACGAGTTCGCCGCGGCGGGGCTCGAGGTAGGCGTCGCGCAGTGCAGCGTCGCCTACAACCGCCGCGCGGGCACCGTCCGGGGCATGCACTGGGCTGGCGAGCCCATCCGGGAGACCAAGCTCGTCCGGGTGACCCGGGGCGCGCTGCTCGACGTGGTGGTGGACACCCGGCCTGGCTCGCCGACCTTCCTGCGCCACGTCGCCGTCGAGCTGTCCGCGGACAGCCACCGGGCGCTGTTCATCGACGCGGGCCTGGCTCACGGCTACCAGACCCTCGTCGACGACACCGAGGCCAGCTACCAGATGAACGTCCCGTTCCAGCCGGGCTTCGACCGGGGCCTGCGCCACGACGACCCGGCGCTCGGCATCGCGTGGCCGCTGCCGGTGACGGTGATCTCGGACAAGGACCGGGCCTGGCCACTGCTGGGGCCCGATCCGACCGCTGCGGAGCTTGGCCGGGCCGCGCGGCAGCCGACGTCGTAGGACCGGGCAGCCCCGCCTCGCGGCGCGCCTCGGCGCAAAGTGCGCATAGCCGTTGTCTGCGTTCACCCACAGCGGCCAAACCTTTTGTGCTCGGCATGTGCGTGCGCTGATGGTCGTGTGCCGGGCGATACCATGACGTGCCGAGCGGGTGCTGATCATGTGCCCCGGTGGGGAAGCGTGTAGGCGGGCCGGGCTGGTCGGCCGCGACCGGTGCCCCATGGCCGGCGTGGCCTGGACCGATGTCACCGCCGCGGCCCGGTGAGGCCCGCGGGACGCCCGCCGATCCCGCCGCGACGCGGGCCGGCCGCACAGGCACAGGGGAAACAGCCACACGGGAAACAGGCGCACCAGAACGAGGCCCGGTCGGACCCGAACCGGGCAGGGACCGCGAGGCCCGGCGCAGCGCCGGGCGGTGAGGCAGGGGAGCGCATGTCAGGGGCCACCGGTTCAGGGGGTACGAGGTCGGGCGCCACCGAGGTGACCACGTGCCGGTCGTGCGGCGGTGCGCGGCCGAGGCCGTTCCTCTCGCTGGGAGCGACGCCCGTCGCCAACCGGCTGGTCCGCGCGGACGCGCTGGACGCGGTCGACCCGACGTTCCCGCTCGGCGTCGGCTTCTGCGAACGGTGCTCCCTGGTTCAGCTCACCCATGTGCTGCCGGCCGACGAGATCTTCGACGCCGACTACCCGTACTTCTCGTCGTTCTCCGACATGCTGGTGCGGCATTCGGAGAAGAACGCGATCGAGCTGATCGAGAGCCGGGACCTCGGTCCGGACAGCCTGGTGGTCGAGGTCGCGAGCAACGACGGCTACCTGCTCAAGGCGTTCGTCGAGCGCGGTATCCCGGTGCTCGGCATCGAGCCGACGCCCGGCCCCGCCGCCGCGGCCCGTGAGGTCGGCGTGCCGACCCGGGAGGAGTTCTTCGGAGCGGACGTCGCCCGCCGGCTCGTCGACGAGGGCCTGCGCGCCGACGTGATCATCGCGAACAACGTGATGGCGCACGTCCCGGACCTGAACAGCTTCGTCGAGGGTTTCGCGATCCTGCTCAAGGACGACGGCGTCATCAGCGTCGAGAACCCGGGCGTCGGCGCGCTGCTCGACCACACCGAGTTCGACACGATCTACCACGAGCACTTCTGCTACTTCTCGACGATCGCCGTCGACGCGCTGCTGCGCCGGCACGGGCTGGAACTCGTCGGCGTCACCGAGTTCCCAGAGCTGCACGGCGGCACCCTGCGGTGGCGGGCCGCCCGGTCGTCGGCCGGCCAGGCCGTCGACCCATCGGTCGGCCGGGTGCTCGCCGCGGAGCGGGCGGCGGGGCTGGACTCCTTCGACCGGTACGGCAGCTTCGGTGCCGAGGTCGGTGACCTGCAGGACGAGCTGCGCGCGCTGCTCACCGAGCTGAAGGCGAAGGGCGCGACGATCGCCGCCTACGGCGCCGCCGCGAAGGGCGCCACGCTGCTGAACTCGACCGGCCTGGACACCCAGCTCGTCGACTTCGTCGTGGACCGCAACACCCACAAACAGGGCAAGTACATGCCGGGCGCGCGGCTGCCGATCCTGGCGCCGCAGGCCCTGCTCGAACGCCAACCGGACTACCTGCTGCTGCTCGCCTGGAACGTCAAGAACGAGATCATGGCGCAGCAGGCCGAGTACGCCGCGCGCGGCGGTGAGTTCATCGTCCCCGTGCCGCGCCCGGTCATCCTCTAGGCGGGGCGATGGAGCGGCCTGGGTGGCCGCCGGCCCGGGCCGACGACCCGGAACGGCCCGAGCGCGCCGAACCCGTCGGCGACGGCTGGGTCGCCGAGGGGGCCGCGCCAGCGCGGCGGCCGTCGGAGGTCCGCTGGACGCAGCGCCGCCAGGCCGGCGCCTGGCCCGACGCGCCGGGGCCCGAGGCGTTGCGGCCCGACGCGTCCCAGCCCGACTGGCCCGTTCCCGGCGGCGGTGGGGCCGAGCCGGGCGACCACTGGGAGCGCGGGCCCCACGAGGCTGTTGACCTGCTGCTGGGACAGCTGCGCGGCGGCTACATGGGCAGCGTCACCCAGACGATCGACCTGTCGATGCTGCAGCGCCTCCTGGCCGAGGAGGAGGCGAGGCGTGGCCGGCGCGGCGGCCAACCGGGCTGGGGCGGCACCCCCGCCGATCCGGACGGCACGCAGGAGCTGCGCGTGCGGCCGCGCGGCGCCGGTCGGCCTGGCCCCCGCGACGGCGCCGACGGCACGGCGCGGCCCCCCCGCCACCGCGACGGCACCGAACCGTCGGCGGCGCGCGCGCGAGCTGACCGCGACTCTCCGGCGGACCGTCCACCGGCCGGCGCCCCCTCACCCGTGGCCCGTGGCCGAGCCGATCCCGAGAACACCCAGCTCCTGCGCCGTGCGGGGATTCCGGCCCGCCCGTCCGACGACCGTGGCCCGGCCACGGACGGCACCCAGCTGCTGCGCCGGCCGCCGGCCCGCCACCGTCGCCGGCCGGGCGCCGCCGGCGACGCGGACCTCCGGGCGCGGGAGCCGCTGCTGCGGGATCTCGACGCCGACGGGCCGGCCCGGCCGGCGGCGCGGGCCTCCTGGAACCGGGACGAAGCAGCACCCGGTGACGGACCGTCCCAGGACGGTGCGCCCAGCGAGGCGAAGGGCACTCCGCGGACGCGGGCGATGTGGACGCTGGCCGACCAGGTCCTCTCCAGCGGCACCAACTCGATCCTGATGTTCGTCGTCGCCCGCGAGGTGTCGAAAGTCGAGTTCGGGGCCTTCTCCGTCGCGTTCGCCGTGTTCGCCGTCGTCATCGGCTTCTCCAAGGCGACCGGCGCCCAGCCGTTGAGCATCCGGTACGCCGGCGCGTCGGAGTCGGCCTTCGCGGCCGCCGCGGCGCGGGCGACCGGCGCGGCGCTGGTGCTCGGCGTGCTGGTCGGCGCCTGCTGCGCGCTGGCCGGCGCGGCGCTCGGCGGCCTGACCGGCTCGGCGCTGGTGACCCTCGGGCTGGTCCTGCCAGGCCTGTTGCTGCAGGACCAGTGGCGGCAAGTGTTCTTCGCCCAGGGCCGGCCCGCCGCGGCCGCCGCCAACGACGGCGTGTGGGCCGTCGTCCAGATCGTCGGAGTGACCGTGCTGCTGGAGCGGCACGTCATGCTCGCCGCGCCGATGCTGCTGGCCTGGGGCGCGGCGGCGGCGGTCGCGGCGCTGATCGGGGTCGTGCAGGCGGGCTTCTGGCCGTCGCCCGGCCGGGCACTGGACTGGGTGCGCGAGCACCGTGACATCAACGGCTTTCTGGCGCTGGAGTACATCACCGTGCAGGGCGCGCTGAACGCGAGCCTGCTGATCATCGGCGCGGTCGGCGCCGTGGAGCTGGTCGGCGCGCTGCGCGGCGTGCAGACGCTGCTCGGGCCGACGACGATCCTCGCGGTCGGCCTGGTGAGCTGGGCCGTCCCGGAGTTCTCCCGGCGCAAGGACATGACCGCGGCGGAGCGGATGCGGGCGGCCTACCTGCTGTCGGCCGCCGTCACGGGGGTGGGGCTTGTCTGGGGGCTTGGCTTCCTGTTCATAGGCGCGTTGCGGATCGGTGGCCAGCCGATCGGGCGGTCGCTGCTCGGCGACACCTGGCCGCAGACGCACCACCTGCTCGCGCTGTCGATCGTGCAGCAGGCCGGAGCCGCCGCCGCGGTCGGCGTGAGCTGCATGCTGATCGCGCTCGGCCGAGCGAAGGACACCTTTCGGCTGAACGTCGTCGCCGCGCCCCAGCTGCTGATCTATCCGATCGTCGGGGTGGCGCTCGGCGGCGGCACGGGGGCCGTGCTGGGCTTCACCCTGGCCAACTGGGTGATGCTGCCGTTCTGGATCCGCATGCTGCGCCGCGCCGCGAACGACGCCGAGCGGGACTGGCGGCGGGCCCGGCGTGGCCGGTCGGGGCGAGCCGCGGCCGGCGCCGGCCAGCGGGATGGCCGGACCGGCCAGACCCGCCAGCCGACGGGGCGACGCGGCGCCCCCGCGGCCGGGAAGCTGGGCATGGAGTGAGCCATGGGCAGCGAGAATGGAAAAGGCTTGGTCATGAGGTTGTACGTGGTGTGTCGGTCCGTCGGTTCGGAGAACTCGAAGAATCGGCCGGATTTCTATAGCAAAACCTTGTCCCTGGCCTCTCTGCTGCGTTCCGTCGAGAATGTCGGAATTCCTGTGAGGATGGTGTTCGCCAACGACGGGCCCATCCCGCCGGAGCGGCTGGCGATGATGTCCGCCGCCGGCGAGGTACTGCCCATCCGGTGCGGGAGCAACCGCTCGTCCTACCGGCTGGTGCTGCGCCTCCCGGTGGTGCGCGGCTGGTCCCCGGACGACCTCGTCTGGTTCGCCGAGGACGACTACCTGTACACGGCCGGCGCGCTGTCCGCCGTGGTCGCCGCCGCCCAGAAGATCCCACAGGCCGACTACTTCACGCTGTACGGCGGGCAGCGGTTCGGCGAGGACGCGACGCGGCGCCGTCCCACCTACTCGCCGCGCCAGCGGGCCGACGGCGACCCGGACGCCGTCGAGATCGGCCGGCTGCGCTGGTATCGCGCGGTCAGCTCGACCAGCACCTTCGGCGCCTGGGTACACACGATCGCCGCGGACCAGCGGCTGCTGCGGTTGGCGCCGTTCGTCGGCGGCGCGTTCGACCACGCGACCTGTCTCGCCTTTCAGGGCTATCGGCCATTCTCGCTGCGCGCGCTCGGTGGCGAGCCGCTCGAGCCCGGCGAGCAGTCCGCGCCCAGGAGGATCGCCAGGCGGATCGCCCTGACCGGGCTGCGCGGCGCGCTGAACGCCGCGGCGCTCGCTCGGCCCGAACGCGACCGGCGGGTCCTGGTGGCGCCGGATCCGGACCTCGCGACCCATCTTGAGGAGGGCTGTCTCGCGCCGGGTACCGACTGGGCGGCCGAGGCGCGCGACGTCGAGGAGTGGCTGCGCGGCACCGGGCTGCCAGCTGGCCGGCGATGACGCGGGTGTGGATCGGTGAAGTGGTGCCCTGGCGCATTGACGCGCCGTTACCGCCCAGCAGTTTGGCGCTCACTTGGCTGAGTTATGCTCGCATTCCACATGTCGTGTTTCGAGGAATTGGAGCAGCACCGGTCGATCACTATCTGTCAGTGCGTCAGGTGAAAGCGAGGCGGAGCGGGTGAGCTCAGCTGGTTCGCAGGGCAACGACGGCCGCGGCGCGCCCTCGTTGTCGCTCCTGCGCGTCCTCGGACGCCGCTGGTTCCACATCGTGATCGTCATGGCCGTGTGCGGCGTCCTCGGGCTCGTGGTGACCATCGTCCAGAGCCCGACCTACGAGTCGACCCTGCGGATCTTCCTGACCCTCGACCCGAACTCCGACCACACCCGGATGCTGGAGACGCAGGCCGAGCTCTCGACCTCCACGCAGGCGGTCGCGGACCTGGCGAAGCAGCTGGGCGTCTCCGAGGCCTACGTCGCCGGGCACCTCAAGGCGGTCCCGGCCGCCGCCGCGGACTACTTCACGATCAGCGCGACGGCGGACAGCCAGAAGAAGGCCGACCAGCTGGCCGTCCACGCGCGCGACGAGTACAAGTCCCTGCTGGTCAACTACAGCGGCGGCGGCCAGTCGACCATCAACGACCTGGTGAAGAAGCAGAAGGAGCTGGCGGCGAAGGCCAACGGCCCGGACGATCCGACCGGCGCGATCGCGGACGCAGCCAACCGGCTGCTTGACCAGATCACCGCGGCGGAGGTGTCGCAGGCGACCGCGACCAACATCATCGGCCTGGCCGAGGATCCGTCCTCGGTGGGGAAGATCGGGCCAAAGCCGTTCCCGAACCTGGTGATCGCGATGCTGGTCGGCCTGTTCCTGGCCGTGGCCGCGATCTGGATTCGCTACCTGCGCCGGCCGACCGTGCTCGACGGCCGGGCCGCGGCCGACGCGATCGGCGCGCCGCTCATCGCCGGCGCGACGACGCCCAACATCGACACCGTGGTGTCCGCGCTGGCGGCGGTGCTGTCGCCGACGGCCAAGGTGGTCTCGCTGACGGCCGCCGCGCAGGGCGACCTGACCGCCGACACGGTCGCGGGCATCGCCGCCACCTGGTCGGACGACCAGGGCGTCGTGCTCATCCTCGACGCGTCCCCCAGCTCCGAGGTGCGCTCGGTGCTGGAGCGGCTGCCACCGGCGACGTCCGGCGCGTTGCCGCGCTGGGCCCACGAGCCGACGTGCATGGCCCGGTCCTCCGGCGGCGGCCGCGGCCACGTCCTCTACAACCGGGTCTCGCCGTCGCGAGCCTCGCGGCCGGGCGGTCTCGCGCCGATCCTGGCCGACCGCGCCCGCGACGTCGACCTGGTGCTGCTGCTCACCCCGCCGCTGACCGACCTCCCGATGACCGCCGCCTCCGCGCTGCAGGCCGACGCCGTCGTCGTCATCACCTCGGACCTCACCAGGACCGACGATCTGGCCGTGGTGCCGCGCGACTGGCCGGCGCTGTCCGACCGGGTCGTCGGGGTCATCCACGGCGACCGCGGCGGCTTCCGCCCGTCGGCCGCCGCGGCGGAGAGCCGCGGCCCGAGCCGTTCCGCCGGCTCCGGTGGCTCGGGGGACCGCGCCCGCGACCGGGATCGGGATCGGGATCGGGATCATGACCGCGGCGATTCCAGCCCGGACTCCACGGACCGCTTCGCCCGGCCGCGGTACTGAGCCGCTTCCCGGCGTACCGAGTTCCCGGCGAGCACGTGACATCGGCGTTCAAGTGACGGAGTAGCAGGTGGCCTACCGCCCAGGGTCGGCGTCGGAGCTGGTGACGACGCTGACCACCCGCATCCCGCGGACCTGGGTCATCCCGACCGCCGAGGCCCCCCAGCGCGACGCCGAGGCCGACGCGTCGACGCTGCGGGTGCTCACCATCCTGCTGGTCTGCGAGCTGTTCCTGCAGCGGCTCGTGGTGCCCGCCGCCGGCACGGGCGTGCCGGTGATCCTCCCGATCACGCTGGTGGGCGCCGTCGTGCTGGTGCGGCGCGGCCAGCTGCGGACCAACCTGGTGCGCAGCCGGGCCTATCTGATCGCGATGGCCGCCTGCGTGCTCGTCGCGTTCACCTCGTTCGCCCGCGGCGAGCCGAACGCCTCGCTGAATTCGCTGCTGCTGCTGGTGGTGACCTACGCGCCGTTCATCCTCGGCCTGTCCCGGGACCAGGCCAGGCTGTTGCTGCCGCGCCTGCTCGACCGGTTCGTCATCCTGACCTGCGTGCTCGCCGGGCTCGCGCTCGCGCAGTTCGGGATGCAGCTGCTGGGTGTGCCCTACACCGACGTGCTCGGCGACCTCGTGCCGGCGCAGTTCCTGGCGCAGAACTTCAATACCTCGTATCCCGTGCACTACGGCTCGATGCTCTACAAGTCGAACGCGTTCGTCGGGCTTGAGCCGTCGTACACCTCGCAGTTTCTTGCGGTCGGGCTGATCGTCTCGGTGCTGCGCCGGACGCGGGTCTGGCAGATCGCGCTGTTCCTGCTGGCCATCCTGTCGACGGTGTCGGGCACCGGCATCCTGCTTGTCGGCTTCGCCGGCGTGCTGCTGGCGGTGCACAAGGGCCTGCGGTTCACGCTGAGTGCCCTGACCGTGCTGGTGATCCTCGTGGGCGTGCTGTCGCTCACCCCGGCGGCGAAGATCTTCGCCTCGCGGGCCACCGAGACCAGCTCCAGCGGCTCCAGCGGCAACCTGCGCTTCGTGACGCCCTACGTACGGACGTGGGACAACCTGTCCGCGAACCCGGAGCGGGCCCTGTTCGGCAACGGGCCGGGCTGGTCGGACCGGGACTCGCAGGCGTTCACCGCGCGGACCGGTCTTCCGCTGAACTACGCCCTGCTGCCGAAGCTGCTGCTGGAGTACGGCCTCGTCGGGAGCATCGGCTTCCTGGTCTTCATGGCGGCCGCGTTCATCCGCGGGTCGCCGTCGTTTGTGCTGACGGGCACGATGCTGTTCTTCTACATCGTGCTGTCCAGCAGCCTGCTCAACCCGGTCGTCGGCTACCTGGTGCTGTTGCTGTTGAGCTGGTGCTGCGAGGATCAGCATCCGCTGGTGGCCTATCGTCCCGACACCCGGAAGATCCAGCTTCCCGCCCAGCGCGACCATGCCGGGCTCGCCGGCCAACCCTGAGGGCGCCGCGGCGCGCCGGCCCGGGAGGGCCTGCCGGTAGGGCGTGCTTGTGGGTCAGCCGGAACGAGACTTCCGTTACTGGGGACGACGGAACGTTCACGTAAGGTGAGGGTTGTCGGTTCGGCGGCGAGGAGCGGCGGACGCCGGCTGGCCGGCTCGGGTGGTGTGAGGGGGGTAGCTCGTGCTCGGTGCCAGCGGACCGGTCCGCGTCCCGCGGCTGGCCACCGGCTCGGGCGGTCTGCTGGTCGCGGTGCTGGCCACGCTGCTCGCCGCGGCCGGGCTGTCGGCCTGCTCCGGCGGGTCGCACCACCGGTCGTCGCCTTCGGTGCGGTCTACTGCGCTGGTGGCCGGCAGCGGAGTTCACTGGGTGACCGGTGCGAACGGCAACTTCCCCTCGGAGATCGAGCCGTGGGCGGCCTGGACCGGCCGGCCGGTGGACCTCGCCATGATCTTCACCACGCGCGACAACTGGGACGGCGTCGAGTCGCCCGGCTGGCCGCTGCGCGCGTTCACCCGCGCCAAGTGGCCCGGCCAGATCTCGATCGCCCAGCCGCTGTGGCCGGACAGCGGTGGCAACGAGCGTGACTGCGCCGCCGGTGACTACGACCAGCACTGGCGCCAGTTCGGCAGGAACCTGCTGAAGTACGGCCGTGGCGACGCGATCGTGCGCCTCGGCTGGGAGTTCAACGGCGACTGGTACGACTGGTACCCGCGCGACGTGAACGTCTGGAAGCGCTGCTTCCGGCAGACCGTGACGGCGCTGCGGGCCACCGCGCCCGACGTCCGGATCGACTGGACGATGACGATGCACCGCGACGAGCTGCCCCGCGGCGGCGACGTCTGGTCGGCCTACCCCGGCGACGCCTACGTCGACGTCATCGGGATCGACTACTACGACATGTTTCCGCCGGCCCCCACGCAGGCGCTCTGGGACCGGCTGTGTACCGCGCCATCCGGGCTGTGCACCGTCATCGCGCAGGCCCGCGCGCACGGAAAGAAGTTCTCCGTCCCCGAATGGGGCGTCGTCAGCGGAGCCGGCGGCGGCGGTGACAATCCCTTCTTCGTCGAGAAGATGTACGCGATGTTCCAGGCGAACGCGGATGTTCTTGGCTACGAGGCCTACTACAACAACGCGGAAGCTGACAACGTGCGCTCGTCGTTGCTGAACCCGACGCTGAACCCGAAGTCGGCCCAGCGCTATCTGCGACTGTTCGGCGCCGGATAGCGCGCGGCCCCTGACCGGGGCGTCCTTGCCGCTCGATAGGCTTCCGCCGCGCTTGGAGACCGGCTTACGTGGAGGAGTGGCGGATGAACGGCGCCAGTGGCAGCGAGCCCGCCCGGCCCGCCGGGATGGCGGCGGCGCGGCGCGCAGTCGGGTCGCTGGCGCCGCGGGAGCGAGCCCTGCTGCCGGCGCGCGCGGCCTACCGGCGGGCCTGGATGCGCCGCGGGCAGGACATCACCCGGGCGATGAGCCGCTCCTCCTGCCTCGTCGTGGCCCCCCACCCGGACGACGAGACGCTTGGCTGCGGGGTGGCCATCATGCGCAAGCGCGAGGCCGGTACCCAGGTCACGGTCGTGATCGTCAGCGACGGCGCGGCCGCCGAGCCCGCGCCCGTCCCGCCGCCCGAGCTCGTCCGGCTGCGCAAGGAGGAGACCCGCCGCGCGGTCAGCCGGCTCGGCCTGCGCCCCGCCGACCTGCGGTTCCTCGACGTGCCGGATACCGAGGTCGCCCAGCACGTCGACCAGGTCGCCGACCAGCTGGCCGCGCTGATCACGGAGCTTCAGCCCGAGCAGCTCCTGATTCCGACCTCGTGCGAGGGCCACCCGGACCACGACGCCACCAACGCCGCCGCGCGCCAGGCCGCCCTGCGCGCCGGATTCACCGGCGAGGTGCTGGAATACGGCGTCTGGATGTGGACGCACTGGCCCTGGACCCGCGGCTACGGAACCGAGGGCTACAGCGCGCGCCGGCTGCTGCGCGACCCGCTGGACCGGATCCGCGAGGTACGCCCGCTGCTCGTCGGCGCCAAGGGGTACCGCTCCCGGCAGGCGTACGCGCTCGCCGCGCACGGCAGCCAGGTCGGCGGCGCGCTCCCACCGTCGCTGATCGCCGCGACGAAGACCAGCTACGAGCTGTACCTGGAGGCCGGCGCCCTCGCCCACCTGAACTTCGGCCCGCCGGCCGATTCGCCGTCGTCCGAGGCGCAGCCGCCGGCCGACCTACCGGCCCAGCCGCAGCCGCCGAGCACGGACGTCCCGGCCGGGGAACAGGGCGGGCGGCCAGGCTGGGTCAACGGCCCTTGACCGCGTGGGCGGACTGGAAACGGGACACGGCCTCGCGGTAGATCCGCTCACGGTCGCGGGCGATCCGCGCCGGATCCAGCCGGGTGGCGCCGGCGCGGCCGTTCGTGCCGACGTGCTCGGCCAGCTCCGGGTCCGCCAGATAGGGCAGCAGCGCGCCCGCAAGCGCCGCCGGATCCTCGGGCGCCACGACCGTGCCCGCCTCCCACTCCCGTAGGAACGGCGCGATGCCGGTACGGCTGGTGGCCACGACCGGGCGGCCGGAGGCGAGGCCCTCGACGGCCGCGATCGAGAAGCTCTCGAACCGGCTCGGCACCGCGACGACCCTGGCCTGGCCGTAGACATCGACCAGCTCGCGCTGGCTCAGGTGGCCCGCGAACACCGTCGGTACGCCGAGTTCGTGGGCGCGCCGCTCCAGCCAGCGCCCGGTCGGCACCCCGTCGATCTGGCCGGAGGGGGCGCCGGCCAGGATCAGCTTCGCGTCGATCCCCTGGGCCGCGACGAGCGCCAGCGCGTCCAGCAGCACGTCGAGGCCCTTGTTCGGCTCGAGGCGGCCGACGGAGGCGACCACGGTGCCCGTCCGGTCCACCGGCGGAACGGCGAGCCAGGGGCTCGCGTCGAACGGGTTCGGCACGATCGCCACGTCCTGGCGCCGCAGCCAGCCATAGGGGCGGACGGTGTCGACCAGGAGCTGGGAGGGCGAGGTGACCACGGCCGCGCGGTCGGCGGTGATCCGGTCCAGCCGGTCGGCGATCCGCCCGCGCGGCGACAGCGGGCCGGCCAGCCGCAGCGTGAGCATCGTCGGCGCGTGCATGTGCACGACGACCGGGGCGGACGGCGCGACCACCTCCAGCAGCGCGCGCGTCTCGCCGTCCTGGGTCTCGATCACATCCGGCTTCAGGCCGAGGCGACGCAGGTAGAGGGCATAGGAGAGGGTGAGGCTCGCCCGCAGCGTGAGCGAGTCGCGCGGATACTGCGGGCCGGTCAGGTAGTGCGCGTACCGGCCGAGCAGCCGGCTGACCGGCACGCGCAGCAGCGGCCGGCGGTGGACGTGCACCCCGTCGACCTGCTCGTCGACGACCCGGTGGCCCTGGGCGCAGATGACGTGGACCTCGTGGCCGAGCGCGGCAAGTGCCGCGGACAGGACCGCCGTGTAGACGCCGGCGCCGTCCCAGACGACCGGTGGGTATTGCTCGCACAGAAAGGTGATGAGCAGCTTCCCGTCGACGTTCACGTGCCTACGCTCCCTGTAGCCGTTCTCCAGCGCATCAGGAAAGGGTTAGTAGCTCTTCTTGGCCGGCCGCAGGTGTACCTCGGTGATCTCCGCGTTCGCCGGCATTGTCAGCACCCCGGCGACGACCCGCGCCACGTCCTCGGCCGCGAGCAGCAGGTCGGGCTGGTAGCGCCGGCCCTCCTGGGCGAACAGCGCCTCCTGTCGGGGGGTGGCGGTCCGGCCGGGGTGGATGCCGCACACCCGTACCTCGTCAGCGTTGATCTCCTGGCGGAGGCTGTCGGTGATCGCCTTCATCGCCTGCTGGGTGGCGGCGAACTGGCCGAGGCCCGCCCCCGCGCGCAGGCCCTGCGACGAGTTGATGACGATGACATCCCCGCCGCCGGCGCGCAGCGCGGGCAGCAGCTCCTGGGTGAGGGCATAGGGCGCACGGACATTCGCCGCGTACAGCCAGTCGAGGTCGGCGAGTTCCGCCTCGGCGTGCGGGCTGTTGCTGTAGCCGCCCGCGCTGTGGACCAGGACGTCCACCCGCGGCCCGGCGAGCAGGCCGGCCACCAGGGCGGCCCGGGCATCGTCGTCGGTCAGGTCCACCTGCGCGGGGAGCAGCCGGCCGGGGCAGCCGGCCGGGGCGATGTCGGCGGCGGCGGTGGGCAGCGCGTCCAGCCTTGTCTTGTCTCGGCCGACGGCGGTCACCTGTGCGCCTTCGGTGACCAGCCGCAGCGCGACCGCCCGACCGATGCCGCTGGAGGCGCCGGTGACGACGGCGACCCGCCCGGCGAGCCGGAAGCTGCCGATGCCCGGCCCGGTCCGGCTCATGCGGTGCCCAGGGGGGCCCGCGCGCCGAGCGCCGCCTCGCCGAAGACGAGCAGGGCGTCGGCCTTCGGGGGAACCTCGTCGTACTTGAGGCAGAGCTCCTCGGGCAGCGTCGCGAGGTCGGTGGCGCGCAGATAGTCGCGCATGGTGGTGCCGGTGCACTCCGAGTCGACGTTCGGCGCGCCGCGGTGCGAGACGACGTCGTCGTAGTGCACAGTCCGGAAGTCGATGCTGAAGCGGGTGCGCCCGGTGCCGTTCGGCACCGACGAGTGCAGCTGCTGTGCCGAGAAGATCATCATGCCCCCGGGTGGCGCGGCGATCCGGGTCTGCGGGAAGAGCTCGATCTCCTCCTGCGGCTTGGGCTGCACCCGGGTGTCGCTCCTGACGTGCTTCGCAGCCGACCCGCGGTTTGTCGCGTTCCACTCGTAGTAGTTGTAGGTGTCCGAGTTGTTCCGGACCGGGCCGTCGAAGTACTTGGGATGGAAGGCCAGGCCGTTCTCCGGGACGATGTCGAAGACCGGCATCCACCAGTTGAGCTGGCAGAACGGCGCCGAGTACCAGGTGTCGCGGTGCGGGTGGAAGGCGTAAGCGATCCCCGACGTCAGGTAGTCATCCGAGGTGGACGTGCGCAGCCGGGGGACGTCGAAGTAGGTCCGCTCCGGGTCGGCGCCGTGCTCCACCAGCAGGTCGCGGATCAGCTCCTTGCACCGCGGATGGTGGATGAACCGCGGCTTGAGCTCGGCGAGCAGCGCTGCGTAGTCCTCCACCTCCATCTCGTACTGCGCCGTCTCCGGGTCCAGGCCGCGGAACCCGTCGCGGACGAGCTCACGGGCGAACTCGACAAACGCCAGGGTCGACGGTTTCGGCGCGTAGACGAAGATGTCGCCGGCGAACAGCCGGGCGCGCCGCTCGTCGTCGGACAGCGTGGACTCGACCAGAACCGTGCTCATCGACCGTCCCTATCTCTTGTTGGCCAGAACCGCCCGGTCCGGCTCGCGGGCCAGCAGGCCCACGCCGGCGAGCGCGTCGACGGCCGCGGTGACCGCGTCGAACGGGAGCCCGGCGCGCGCCGCGATGTCGAGCAGGTCGCGGGTGCCGTCGGCGAGGTTGAGCACCCACAGCAGTGCCATCTCGACGGCCTGGCGGTTCATGGTCGCGCCGATCGCCCGGTACAGACCGCGCCGGCCGAGCTGCGGCTCGCCGTAGGGGCTGGTGTTGCGCCAGATGGCGTTGCGCTCGCAGATCTCGACGATACGGGTCAGTACCTCGAACGACCCGGCCAGCGCCTCCGGCGTCACGAACGACGGGTCGTCTGCCGACGTGTGGTACTCCGGGTACTCGCCGTGCTGGCCACGGCCGAACCGGCCGACCGGAAGGTCGAAGCCGGGAGAGCAGAACTGCCGCTCGTCGTAGCCGTACGGCGAGAAGTCGACCAGCCGGTGCGGCGCGCCTGCCTCGGCCAGCGCGACGGCGGCGGCCCGGTCGACGGTGGCGTCGCCGCGCCGACTGCGCTTGTAGGTGAACGCGGACCGGTCTCCGAGGCCGGTGAGCACGAGGCCGTGCCGGATCCGCCGGGCGGCGTCCCGGTTGCGCGCCAGCCAGGTGATCGAGCCGATCGTGCCCGGGATGAACAGCAGCCGGAAGGTGTGCCGCCGGCTCGGCAGCGCGGCCAGGTGACGGGCGAGCTCCGTGAGGACGGCGATGCCCGAGCCGTTGTCGTTCGCCATCGCCGGGTGGCAGGTGTGCGTCGTCACCAGGAACTCCGCGGGCTCCGCCGGTTGGGACACTGCCGGTTCGGACGCCGCCACGGGTTCGGTGGCCGGCAGGACGATCTCGGCGTAGGTCAGCGAGCCGTCTGTGAGCGACGTGTCGATCACGACCTCGTACTCGCCGTCCGGCAGCGCCCGCAGCACGCTGTCCGGCAGGCAGAAGCCCCAGTTCTCGTTCCAGTAGGAGGTCCGGTACGGAATCCAGTCCGGCGCCTCCGGCATCGAGAACAGGTGCCCCCGCAGCTCGCCGAGGGGCAGCCGGGCCTTGGTGGGGACGCTGTAGCCGAGCAGGTGCAGCGGATGCTCGGCCACGTCCGCGACCCGCGAGCCGTCCGGCCCGACCAGGTAGGCCGCGCGGACGTTCCACTCCTTCGGCACCGTCCAATCCAGCACCGGCGTTCCGGACGGCACCTCCAGCACCTCGAACGGCACGTCGACCCCGCCGGCCGCCACCGCCTTGCCGACGAGATCGAGCGTGGCCCGCACGCCGTCCCCGGTGATCGACCGAACCGGCCCAGCCGCCAACCGCGCGACCAGCCCATGCAGCCGCCCGCCCAGCTCCTCATCCACGCCGTCAGCCATGCCGCTGATTGTCCGACCCGCGGCTTAGTCAGCCCATACCCGCCAGGGGGCGGTGCCGGCGTCCCAGAGCTGGTTGAGCTCGGTCCAGTCGCGGTACGTGTCCATGCCCATCCAGAAGCCGTCGTGCGGGTAGAGCGTGAGCTGGCCGTCGCGGGCGAGCTGCTGCAGAGGGGCGCGTTCCAGCATCATCCCCGGGTCGTCGTCCATGTACTTGTCGACGAACTCTCGCTCGAAGACGAAGAAGCCGCCGCTCACCCAGCCGACCTGCGGCGGCTTCTCGGCGAACAGCGTGACGGTGTCACCCTCGGTCCGCAGCTCCCCGTAGCGGCTGGACGGGCGCACGCCCGTCACCGTCCCGATCCGGCCGCCGCGCTCGTGCGCGCGCCACAGCGCGGCCACGTCGATCGCGCCGACCCCGTCGCCGTAGGTGAGCAGGAAGCGGGGGCCGTTCAGGTAGTCGCGGACGCGGCGCACCCGGGCGCCGGTGCCGGACAGCAGACCGGTCTCGGCGAACGTCACCTCCCAGTCCTCGTCGCCGATGGCGTTGTGGAATGTGGGGGTGTGGTCGTCGGAGAGCGTCAGCGTGAAGTCCGCGACCTGCTCCCGGTAGTTGAGGAAGTAGTTCTTGATGACGTCGCTCTTGTAGCCGAGGCACAGGATGAAGCGGCGGAAGCCATAGTGGCCGTATGTCTTCATAACGTGCCACAGGATTGGCTTGCCGCCGATGTCGACCATCGGTTTCGGCAGTTTCTCGCTCGCTTCGCGGATGCGGGTGCCCATGCCGCCGCAGAGGATGACGACCGGGATGTCCGCGGCGCCGGGGACGACGCGGGCGGGCGTGGAAGCCCAGCTCGGGGATGTCACGGCTGATGTTCTCCCAGGGTCGGACCTGTCTCGCACACCAAGGGCGGAGGCCGCGCGCACTCCATGCGGGTTTTGCCCGCCTGAGGTGGCCACGCCGATCTGGCCGCGCCGCGCTGGGCACGGCCAGGGACGCTCGCCGGCCGGGTCGACACCAGGCGAGCCCGCCGGAACAACCGTACCGTACTGAACTTCTCGTTCAGCGCAGGAAGTGTGGCCGGCACCTGGGCGCTGGCCTGGCCTTTTGACCGCCCGGAAGCGGGCGGAAAGGGCTCGGCATCCCTGCGGTGGCGCGGTTCCCGGACTCCGGGACACCTCACGGGGTGATTGCTCATTTGCCTGGGCCGGTTCGCCTCCGTGAATTCGATGAGTTCTTCGTACCGGTTCATTCGTGTCCGGACGGTGGCGCGTCGCGAGCCGTGGCCGGACGCCGGTCCGCGGCGGACCGGGCCCGCGGGGCCCGGTATCCGCCCGGCTGCCCGATCTGGGCGGCGTTTATCGTTCTGTCCAGCCCGTCCCTCACCTTTGGGGAGGGTCTGGGACGGAGGCGTCGGGTCTTCGGAGGTCCGGAACGGAGGTGAACGTCGGTGCCCGAGCGCGGTACCCGCGACCGCTCGCGCGAGGCGTACCGCCAGGACGAGCGGCCGGCGGGCTGGTACGGCCGGCTGGTCGAGCGCTCCGGTGGCCCGGAGCGGTTCCGGGCGCGCGTCCTGCCGGGCGTCGCGCTCGTCGGAGTGCTGCTGCTGGGCCTGACGGCATGGGCCGTGACCTCGTCGTCCGGCGGTGGCGACAACTCGGGCTTCGGGGTGGTCGCCGCCCCCACGACGTCCGCCCCGACGCAGGACGCCGCCGCCGGAGCGGACCAGTCCGGGACGGCATCGCGCGCCAGGGCCCGGCCCGCGTCGACCGCCGGAGCCTGGCCCACGGGGGTGAACGGCGGCGACACGGCCGCGCACGCGGGCGCCTTCGCGGCGATGCGCGGCCGGCCCAACGACGTCGTCGTCCTGTTCACCGCCCGGGACAGCTGGAGCTCGATCATCAACCCGTGGATCGGCGACAGCCCCGCACACTTCGCGAACTTCGCCGGCACCTGGGTGATCAGTGAGCCGATGTTCCCGGACCCGGCCGCCGGCACCACCGGCACCGCGCTCGCCCAGTGGTCGGCCGACCACATGGCGGCCTGCGCCCAGCACCAGTACGACGGGTACTACAAGCAGATCGGCGCCTGGCTCAACTCGAAGCCGAGCCGGGCGAACTCGTTCGTCCGGATCGGCTGGGAGTTCAACGGCACCTGGTTCTCCTGGCAGGCGACCGACCCGGAGACCTACCAGCAGTGCTTCCGCAACGAGGCGTCCGCGCTGCTCAGCGTCGACCCGCACGCGCGGATCGACTGGACGATCAACGCGCACACCCCGCTGCCGACCGCCAGCAAGGGCGACCCGTTCGATGCCTACCCGGGTGACGACGTCGTTGACGTCATCGGCGTCGACACCTACGACCAGTACCCGCCGAGCCCCACCGCGGACGAGTTCGACAACCAGTGCTCGATGGGGGCGCCGACGCCGGGCCTGTGCACGGTGATCTCGTTCGCCCAGAAGCACCGAAAGCTGTTCTCGGTGCCGGAATGGGGTGTCGTCGGCAAGGACAGCGGCGCCGGGCGGGCCGGCGCGGCCGGCGGCGACAACCCGACCTACATCCGAGCGATGGCCTCGATCTTCAAGCAGTACGGCTCGATGCTCGCCTACGAGGCGTACTTCAACAACAGCGAGTCGAACAACGTCCGCTCGTCACTGGTGGACCCGGTCCTGCAGCCGCGCTCGGCGGTCGCCTACCGGGAGCTGTGGAGCTGATCCCGCCAGCGCCACCGCTCCGGCCGATGGCTCTGGCCCGTCCGCCGGTGGGCCGCCCGTCCTGCCGGCCGGCTGAGGAGTCGGTCCGGTCCCGTACGCTGACGATAATA
>Ga0207641_10001151_pt1 | contig 26569 bp, 23 predicted proteins | sample KBSSwiS62_FD_184306 | JGI IMG/M metagenome (GOLD analysis project Ga0207641, IMG submission 184306) | Switchgrass rhizosphere microbial communities from Kellogg Biological Station, Michigan, USA - KBS Switchgrass S6-2 (SPAdes) (version 2) | ecosystem: Host-associated > Plants > Roots >... | reverse complement strand
AAGTTGAAGCGGTTAAACCAGTTACACTATAACTAGTTACAGTTACGTTAGCGGTGGGCGATGCGGGAGCAGTAGTACCTGTCCATACAAACACATCATAAGAACTTGCATTGGCAGCAGCGGGCCAATTAAGCGTGGCCGATGTTTGGGCAGCAACGGTTGATCCATCAGCCGGTGAAGAATTGACAACACAAGATGGAACAGGTGGCGGGGCTACAGCCGTTGCAAAAGATGTTTTATTGGTGGCACCGCAACCCGCTGCAGGGCCGGTTGCATTTTTTGGAACGATATACCAGTTGTAAACAGTCGAAGCCGTTAAACCACCAACAGTATAAGTGGTGGAACTAACATTGCCGATGGGTGAAGCAGGAGCCGTTGCTCCTGTCCATACATACACGTCGTAAGAACTTGCATTGGCAGCAGCGGGCCAGTTAAGCGTGGCCGATGTTTGAGTGGCAATTGTTGAACCATCAGCAGGTAAGGTGTTGGTAACACATCCCGGAGCCGGAACCACGGGCAGGCCAAAAACGTTTTTCGCAAGTACCCGGTGAAACAAACTATCATGACCTGTTCCATTCATATGGGTCTGATCGCCTGAATCATATAAAATTGTACTATCCGCCGGGTTAATAAGTCCTGTATAGAAATCAATGGCATAATTGCCAAATGCTGCCAGTATACTGTCTTTTAAAATGGCCAGTTTTAATTTAACCGCAGAACTACTAAAGTTGGGGGGAGTGGTTCTTGGCTGGGTGGTAGTAACATAACAGGGAATGCCATTTTTATTGGCCTCATTCTTTATGGTGCGCAGGCAAAACATGATCTCATCTATCGCCAGCACATCATAGCCATTGGTGGGATAATTAACAAGAATAACGTCTGGGTTAAGTGTCAGCGCTGTAGTTATATTTATATCTGTAATGGGCAGGTAACCGCTCGCGGCCGGGTAGGGTGAAACATACCAGGAAGGCATACCGTTATAACAGTTGGTACCGCCACGCGCCAAATGGTTATCTATCGTAGTATCTGATGGCGGTTGCTGATTGTAGTAGGCATTCAGCCGGCTGACATAACATAAGGTAGGGTCAACATTAACGCAGGCAGATGTTGACGAACCAATGATAACCAGTTTTTTTTGCGCTGATAATCCTCCTGTAATTAGCAATAGCGTGATAATGCCAGCTATGGCTCCGAAAATTTTCATAAAGTGCTTAGGTGGTTTGAATGAGTGACTCAATCATTCAAAGGGAGGATTAAGTTCAGCAGGCTGGCAAATATACTTATATAACCCAGTTTGGTTAAAATGTGGTTAATTTTTTTTATTCAGATATTGGTATAGTTATTAACATTATGAACGAACAGTTATTTACAAAATATGAATCAATTGAATGACAGGGATTTGTATTTCAAGCCGCATTCCAATGTTATACAGGTATTGTATAAAAAGTAAATATAGCCCGCTCTCCATCAATATTATGCGGGCTACAGAATAGTAATAATAAGGTAATAAAAGAGCGCCGGGTCATCCCGATAATGATAAGGCAGATTCCTGAAGAAATTTAATCCTATAAGGTTTGCCGGGAAGCGCAGGCAGCGCTGCAAACCTTATAGGATTTCTACAACAGAATTGTAATTAATAAGGTAATAAAAGAGCCCTTCCTGAAGAATCAGCAAGGGCTCACCGGGCCATCCCGATAAAGACTCAGGACAGCATTATTTGACTGCGATGTTGAAGTATTATTGTGCCGTGTCTGCCGTGGGCGGCGTTGCAAAGCTTACAGGATGACTACATACCTTCCAATCCGCGTTCTTTTCTTTTTTTACCCAGGTACATGTCCAGCAGCATAAGCCCCATCACCACATTTATCATCATAAAAATGGTGGTATAAGTATTATTGAAGAATTTGCTGAAGTCAAGCTTACCAACATTGTTATTATATTTCGACAGGAGATCGCTGGAAGTGCCGGCATCTGACCAATTGATTTGTCCCAATCCGTATACCAGCATACCTGCAATCATGGCGATAAAGAATATACCAATACCATAAATGATTTTTTTGTTGATATAGGTTTTTGTTGCCGGAGTAATCTGGTATTTGGCAATTTCTTCCATTACATTTTGTGAAAACCGCATGGAAGGTTCATCCAGTTCGAGCGAGTTGTTCATTAACTGGTGTACATCCAGCAGTTCATGGTATTTTTTACGCCATGCTTCCTGGGTGGCAATCAACTGCTCCACAAAAGTTTTTTCTTCTGCAGGTATGTTGCCATCTATATAATCCCATAAACGGTCTTCTATGTTGATCTCAGTATTCATATACACACCCCCTGTCTCCCTGAAGGAGAATTTTAGTTTTATAAAATTAATGCTATTCCTGAAAAAGAACTGTTGTTAAAATTGGTACTGAGTATTGAGTACTTAGTATTCAGACTTCGCAGTAAAATGCAGTACTGAGTATTGAGTACTGAGTATTCAGACTTCACGGCAACCAATCATCAACCATTCCAGCTCAACCTATTTCTTCCATTAGCACATTTGTCACATTCATCACATTTGTCACATTAGACAACATGCTTCTATACAAGATCCCTCACTTCCTGGGCAAAATGCGTTTCCATTTTTTCCTTTAATCTTGTTCTTGCACGGTGCAGTTTTACTTTTATGGTATTGGGTTCCATGCCCATTATTTCGCCAATTTCTTCCAGGCTCTGTTCGCCTTTGTAAAACAGGGTAATAATTTTTGCGTCATCGGCACTCAGCAATTGAATCGCTTCATTTACCATGGCAATCCTTGATTTCTGCTCTACCTGGTTGGCCCGCATACCGCCGTCTATATTATCAGCCACAGCAAAAACTTTTTCATCATCCAGCGAATGCGTTTGCAGGCGTTTTTTTCTTAAGAAAGTAATACAACTGGTGTTTACGATGGTATACAACCAGGTGCTGAATTTGGCATCTCCCCTGAAATCAGAAAGGCACCTGTAAGCCTTTACAAAAATATCCTGGGCTATTTCTTCTGCATCCTCGCGGTTGCTGGTATAACGCAGGCAAATGGTAAAAACAAAGTTCTGGTAGCGTTTCACCAATTCGGCATACACTTGTTTATCGCCCTGTAAAACAGCGCTGATGATGTCTTTATCGTTTGGCCCGGTTTGCATTGTGCTGGTTATATGACTAATGATGAAAGGAAAAGGTTACAGTCTTCGCTTAAAAGGGTAGGCATTACTTATTATATAGTGAGGTTCCAGGGGGTGCAGTGCTTATTGATTCAACGAAGTAAGCGTGTTTCAGGCCACCGGTCAAGGGCAAATAGCCCGAAGCCACGCTTTGCCGGCGTAGAACCAACTTTTTTACCGGTGAACTGTAACCTGCCGGTAAATACCATAGTCATAGTTGTTGTAAGTTCTTTGAGCGGGCGGTAAAAAGACAATAAAACAATAGCTGTTTTTAACCCGCAAAAAAACTTCCTGAAAGACTGTAACCTGGGCGAACGACTGGTAGTCTTACAAAGAACAAACACAAACAACATTAGAAAAAAATAAAAATCTACAATTATGCACGGCGGAGAAATGTTAATCCCTATTCTGGTTCCACTTGGTTTATTTGCCATGATATTTGGAATCTTCTATATGAAAACAAGAGAGAATCTTGCTATGATAGAAAAAGGACTCAATCCCAAAGAATTTGCCAACAGACCAGCACCTTATAGAAATCTAAAATGGGGGTTATTGCTAATCGGATCGGGAGTAGGATTAATGCTGGCTTATTTCATTACCCAGTATATGTTGCACGATGACGAGAACCCGGCTTTATGGTTTGCTTTTATAGGTATTGGTGGTGGACTGGGTTTAATAGGCTCTTACAGAATAGAAAAGAAAGAGTTGCTTGACAAACCATCAGGAATCCCAGGACAAATCTGATAATTATCTTCATATATTTTCCCATCTTATCCTTCTTCACAGCACTCTTTAGGGGTGCTTTTTTTTTGCACGGCAACCAGCTGTTAGCTTTTAGCTGTGAGCCCTTAGCCCTTCGCATTTAGTTACAGGTCTTTAGCGGGATAAGTGGGTTATGAGAAGCAATTGGCAACCTGCGACGATCAATTCGACTTCCAGGCTAATAGCTATAGCCCGCGGCTCACTTATTCATCTCTTCCATCCCTTTCTTTACCGTAAGATCATTTGCATTCAGTACCTCGTAAAACCCATTGTTTTTCCATTGCTGGCGGGCGATCAGCGACAGCAGCCGCTGCTGGGCAAATTTTCGATCCCTGGGTGTTAATGTGCTGATATTGACACTGTCCTTTTCGGCAAAAGCTGCAAACTGGTTCCAGAGCGGTTCGGATGTTTCGTACTGGTTAAATAAATCCGTTGCGGTAGGTATGGTCTTTAATTCTGCCTGGTGCTCTATATAATAATGATAGGCAAAATTGCTGAGGGTATTATTCGTATACAAGCGGGAGAAATTCCTGGAAATAACCGTGGTATCGACCGAAACAAAAATATCGGGCATGATGCCGCCGCTGCTGTACACATCGCGGCCAGATTTGGTTTTGAATGCCTTGCCTCTTTGCTGTACATGGTTACTGTCGGCATTGGTCATTTCGCCATTGTGATAGCGGTTCATGATATCGCTGGCATAATCCTCCTCGCCTTTGTTGTAAGGCTTCTGAATGCTTCTGCCCGATGGGGTATAATACCGGGCTACCGTTAACCGTAGGGCAGCGCCATCCGTCAGCTCGTATTGTTCCTGCACCAAACCTTTGCCATAGGTCCTTCTGCCAATGATTTCGGCCCGGTCCCAATCCTGCAGGGCACCTACCAATACTTCGCTGGCAGAGGCCGTGCCTTCATTCACCAATACTACCAGTTTGCCAGATTCGAACAAGCCGTCTCTTTTGCAACGGTATTCCTGTTTGGGACTGTTATTGCCCTGCGTGTAAACAATCAGCTTGGTGCCATCCAGGAATTCGTCTGCCATTTCTATGGCTTCCTGTAAAATACCGCCGCCATTATCCCTTAAATCCAGCATCAGTTTTTTCATTCCCTGGGCCTGTAATTTTTCCAGCGACTTCATAAACTCCCGGTAGGTGGTCTCGGAAAACTTATTAATATGAATATACCCATCCTCTTTATTCATCATATAAGCAGCGTCGACCGAAACTATGGGTATCATACCTCTTTGCAGTGTAAAAGACAGGATTTTATTATTGCGCAGAATGGTTAGCACAACATTGCTGGCGCCGGGACCGCGCAGTAATTTTTTTATGCGTGCCGTGGTAATGCCATTGCCGGCCACCAGTGAGTCGCCCACTTTTATTATTTTGTCGCCTGTATGAAGACCGGCTTTGTCGCTCGGCCCGTCATCCATAACAGTAATGATATTAACGGTATCGCTGAAAATATTAAACTCTACCCCAATACCCTGAAAATTGCCCTGCAGATCCTCATTTACCTCTCCCAGGCTAACGGCGGGTATATAAATAGAATGAGGATCCAGTTTAGTAAGCACCTGCTGTATAGCATCATCTGTAAGCGTGTCGGGCGAAACAGGATCTACATATTTTAATTGTATTAAATCAAGCACCTGTTGAAGGGATGTGCTTTTTTGCTTTTTAAACAGGCTGCCGGGGTGGGCGGTATTTTCCCGCAGGGTATAACCGATAGACATGCCTGCAATCATCACAATAGCAAATACAAGGGGCAGCCAGGTATTCAGTTTCCTTTTAGTTGTCATAGCTGAATCAGTTCAAGGCTGCAAATTTAGCAGAAATAGGCAGAGCGGCACCCGAATATTTGCTGAATGGAATGAAGGTCATTTAATAAAGACGCGAAGCGTCTCACTGGTCTTGCTTTGTTGTTCTCTTTGGGGTAAAGGTTACAGCCCGGGAGTACCTATGAAAATTTTTCGGTAAAGGCTTTGGCAGCAGAACAAAAATCCGCTCAATGAGTGTTGCCTGCCTCCTGTTTGCGATCTGCAAGCCTCAACTCTTTTATTGTAAATAGACAGGGAATATTAACTTCGTTCTTACTAAATAATACTATGGCAATTTTAATAGCTGACAGCGGATCAACCAAGTGCGAATGGTGTTTGTTAAACAATGGTCGTAAAAAAATCATTTTCACCCAGGGTATGAGTCCCTATTTTCTAAATAGCGAACAGGTGCAGGCGGTAATACGGACGGAGCTTTTGCCCAAAATAAAAAAAACAGTTGTTACCAATATTTATTTTTATGGCACCGGTTGTCTTGATGTACGCAACGCCCAAATGATGAAAGCCGCTATTGGTAAAATATTTACCGGGGCAAAAGTGCAGGTGGAACATGATCTGGCCGGTATCTCGAAAGCGGCCTGCGGTAATACAAAGGGAATTGCCTGCATACTGGGAACCGGCAGCAATGCCTGTTATTTCAACGGTAAGAAAGTGGAGAAAAACAGCCCGGGAATCGGCTATATTTTGGGCGATGAAGGCAGTGGCACTTATCTTGGCAGAAAAGTAATTCAATATTATTTATACGGTACGTTCGACGAAGACCTGCGGTATAAGTTTGATGAAAAATACCATGTTACCGCCGCCAGCATACTTGAAAATATTTACCAGAAACCGCTGGCCAACCGCTACCTGGCCAGTTTTTGCTTGTTTCTGGCAGAGAACCGCGGCCATTATATGATTGAAAATATTATTGAAGACGGGCTGAACGATTTCTTCTTTACCCATCTTTGTAAATTCACTGAAAGCTGGAAATACCCCATTCATTTTGTAGGCAGTGTTGGCTACGGCTTTCGCGATGTGCTGAAAGAGCTATGCAGCAGTTATGAATTTGAATTGGGCAAAATATTAAAAAACCCGATGGAAGGATTGATAGAATACCACCGATAACAAATGAATATGTCTTTCGAAAAGTTTACTGAGCAACCGGGCAAGTACCGCAATCTTGATAAGATGAGTGTACTGGAAATACTGCAACACATTAATGCAGAGGATAAAACAGTACCTTTTGCAGTAGAAAAAGCCATTCCGCAAATAGAGAAGCTGGCCTCCATTATTGCCAATAAAATGCTGGAAGGGGGCAGGTTATTTTACATTGGAGCAGGCACCAGCGGTCGCCTGGGTATACTGGATGCAAGCGAAATACCACCCACTTACGGCATGCCATACGGACTGGTGGTGGGCATTATTGCCGGGGGTGAGGAGGCTATTCAAAAGCCGGTTGAAAATGCCGAAGACAGCGTTACACAGGGATGGATTGATTTGGAAGAACATATGATCAGCGATAAAGACGTGGTAATTGGCATTGCGGCCAGCGGCACCACCCCCTACGTCATCGCTGCGTTGCAGGAAAGCCGCCGCAACGGTATTGTAACAGGTTGTATTACCTGCAATCCCGGCAGTCCGCTGGGCGATGCGGCGGAGTACCCGATAGAAGTAGTGGTAGGACCCGAATTTGTAACCGGCAGTACCCGTATGAAAAGTGGTACCGCGCAGAAACTGGTACTTAATATGATCTCCACAACGGTAATGATACAGATAGGCAGGGTAGAAGACAATAAGATGGTAAATATGAAATTAAGCAACGACAAACTGGTAGATCGCGGTACCAGGATGGTAATGGATATATTGCGTCTTACAGACTACGACAAAGCAAAAAACCTGTTGCTGAAATATGGCAGTGTAAAAAAAGCGGTGGAAGCAGATAAAAATGCACATTAACTGTTTTACTACAGCGCCCACAGCGAAATACTAAGAAATGCCCCGCGATACTCCGCGCCTCTATGGCTCCCTGGCAAAAAAAAATTACGCTGAAGGCGCAAGACTGGAAGCAAAACGCAAGGTTTTTTTTATGCATTTATTAAATTGGTGTAACTTAATAACTGCATTTTCTCACTACAAAAAACCAGCTTATGAAATCTTTAATTTTACACTTCTTATTTTTTTTCTTCCTGGTAAGCTCACTACAGGCACAAAAAGCAAACAGCGTTTTTGCCATCACTGCAGATAACACGGGTAACAATCCCTCGCTATGGGCAAACATTAACGAGGTGAATGTAAAAACCGGCCAGGTAATACGCCCACTACTGGATAATACCAGGACCAGTTTTAATTTGTATGACGGCGTTACAAAGACCAAACTCACCGGTCTATCGGAAACAGCCACTAAAACAGCTACCGCACAGCAAAACCCGGTAGCAAAAATTATAGCTGCTGCTGCCTATGATGCAAGGCATAACCGTTTGTTTGTTGCACCGCTTCAGTCGCCTGAATTACGCTGGATTAACCTGGATGATAATACGGCACAGGGTCTGAAAATATACACCATCACGCTTCCTTTCAGTCAGCCAGACCTGTCTGTCGATGGCAACCAGCTTACCCGTATGGTGATAGCGGCAGACGGATATGGATATGCTTTAACAAACGACGCCAATCATCTTTTCCGGTTTTCTACCGGCCGTAAAATAACAGTTATAGACCTGGGTGCATTAACAGATGCCTCCGTTAACGGTACTATGTCTGTGCACAATAAAACCACCAGCTTTGGGGGCGATATGGTATCTGATGAAGAAGGCAACCTGTATTTATTTTCAGCCTACCATAACATATTTAAGATAGATTTAGCCAGCAAAATGGCCAGTTTTATTGGAGCAATTAAGAACCTGCCCGCCAACTACACCACCAATGGGGCAGCGGTGAACGATGATGGAAATCTTATTGTAAGCAGCGCCAGTTCAACCGAAGGTTATTATTCAGTGAATATGATTACCTGGGAAGCCGTTAAGGTTACCGGCGATAACAAAACAGCTGCTGTTTCCGATCTTGCCAGCAGTCATTTTGCATTTCAAAAAAAGCAGCGCATTATACCGGCAGTGCTGGCAGATAAGATAACAAACAATATCACTGTTTATCCAAACCCGGTTACAACACCCTCTTTCCGCATTAGCTTTAACAACATCAACACCGGCCGTTATATGGTGCAAATGGTAGATGTAAGTGGCAGGCTTGCCCTGCAGCAACCAACAGACCTGTTTTATCAAACGCAAGTGCTGGAGATGAAAATGCCTGCCAATTTCAGCAAAGGTGTGTACACGGTAAAAGTGGTGAATGCAGGCGGTACGTCTTTATATACCGGTAAAATTCTTGTCAACTAAAACGGGACCTGTTTTATAGAGATGGTTATTACCGCAGCACGTTTGTTTGTAAAAAGTGGCTTTTTTTGTTGATAAAATACGCAGGGGGCACAATAAAAAATATTTGGACAAGGCATTGCGAAGGCTGTATATTGCTACAGCCTTTTCTTATACAAGCAGGTGAATAATACGGCACGGCATGTATAGCGTTAATGTATTTAACAGCTCCCTGGCAGGAATTGCAGGCGACCAAATAATGTGTATTGATTAAAAAATAAGGAAGCGAAGATTTTATGCAGGACATTGAACCATTTTACAACTGGCGCCATATATATATCAGCGAAGAAGACGAACGCTCTCCTTTTTACGGCCGCGTATATTCCGAGTTTGAATTTTCACAGACGGTGTACAATTATTATATCCATCCGCAATGGGATGATTTTGGCTCGCGTACATTGTACATGAAAGTAATAATGGCCGATTACGATGAAAAGTACATAATCATTGAGTTGATTGGCGAATGGAATGATGCGATTGAAAATGATATCATGGAAATGAAACGGGAAGTAACAGATGTTTTTTTTAAACAGGGTATTACCAAATTTGTATTGATAGCGGAAAATGTGCTCAATTTTCACAGCGATACAAAGGATTATTATGAAGAATGGTTTGAAGAAGTAACAGATGAAAATGGCTGGGTGGTTATTCTGAACATGCCTGAACAGACACAGCATGATTTTAAAAAGGCAAAACTGAACCGCTACCTGGAACTGATGGAAATCGACAATTGGCGTGTCTATAAGCCCTTCCACCTTTTCCGGAAAATTGATACTGAAATTAGTAACCGGCTGGGTTAACAATCGTTAGCTTTTCCTTTACTGGCAAGGGTTTCAGTAAATATATATTCAAATTTTTTTTTGGCGCTATGCAATTAGTTACTATTTTTGAATGGTAATGGCAATCAACAAAACATATTTTGGTTTTTATTTTTACTTCTATTTTAGTGAGAAGCGGGGATGCTTTTGTTGATACACTTAAACTTAAAATTGTAAAACAACATAGAGAGTCCCCCGGTAACCGGGGGGCTTTTTTTTACCCCTAACCGCCTAAAAGGCAATAGGAAAGAAGAATTTAATATGGCAACAAAAGTTTCAATTCAGGGGTACGAGGGCAGTTTTCACCAGGTGGCAGCGCAGCAATTTTTTGGTAAGGATGTTACCGTGATTCCCTGTGCTACTTTTAAAGAAGTGGTAAAAATTGCGGGCAACAAGAAAGAAAGCGATGGGGGTGTAATGGCCATTGAAAATTCTATTGCCGGCAGTATTCTGCCCAATTACAACCTGCTTAAAAAAAGTAACCTCAAGATAGCCGGAGAAATATATTTACAGATAAGGCAAAACCTGCTGGTAAACCCGGGTGTTAAATTATCAGACATCCGCGAGGTTCATTCACACCCCATGGCCATTCAGCAATGCTTTGGTTTTTTGGATAAATACAACTGGAAGCTGATTGAAACGGAAGATACCGCATTAAGCGCAAAGCATGTTCACCAGCACCGCAGCAAACATGTGGCGGCCATTGCCAGCAAACTGGCAGCAGAGTTATTTAACCTGCATGTAATCGCGCCCAATATCCACACCATGAAGAACAATTATACCCGGTTTTTAATATTGCAGCGCGAAGACAAAGTGGTTATACAGGACGCCCCCAATAAGGCATCGGTAAATTTTCATACCGACCATTCGCGGGGCAGCCTGGCAAAAGTGCTTACACAAATTGCAAATGGTGGTATTAACCTGAGCAAACTGCAGAGTTTTCCTATACCCGGCAGCGACTGGCGTTATAGTTTTCATGCAGACATGGAATTTGATTCACTGGAACAATTTGATGCCGTGATGGAAGCAATAAAGCCATTGACAGAAGAAATGAAAGTGTACGGGATGTACAGAAAGGGAAGAACGGTGTAGGGCCTGGCCTTGCGCCATCCCTGCTAAAACGTGAGACCTGAGGCCTGAAACGTGAGTGGGCGCGTTGATAAGTTAAGAATTAAACATAAAGTAATTTAAAAATAGTGAGCGTGTCAGTATAAAAGAAATCAGACATCGTCACATCAGACATCAGCCATTTATGATTACAACATCAACGCGTTTAGAAGGCATCGGTGAATATTATTTCTCGCAGAAATTGCGTGAGATAGATGAACTGAACAAGCAGGGAAAGAATATCATTAGCCTTGGTATTGGCAGCCCGGACCTGCCCCCACACCCCGATGTAATAAAAGTATTGCAGGAAGAAAGCGCCAAACCCAATACGCATGCTTACCAGAGCTATAAGGGCTCGCCCGTTTTGCGCGCGGCTATCAGCAACTGGTATGCTGCATGGTATGGGGTTAACCTGCATCCCGATACGGAAATACTGCCATTAATAGGAAGCAAAGAAGGCATTATGCATATCTGCATGACCTACCTGAATGTAGGCGATGAAGTATTGATTCCTAATCCTGGGTATCCTACTTACAGCAGCGCCGTTACATTAGCGGGCGGTACTATAAGGCCCTATCATTTAACGGAACAGCACAACTGGCAACCCGATTTGGAAATGCTGAACAAAACTGATTTGAGCAGGGTAAAACTGATGTTTGTCAATTACCCCCATATGCCCACCGGCCAGTTGCCCACCAAAGCATTTTTTAGTGAACTGGTGAAATGGGCTGCCGCGAAAAATATTTTGCTGGTTCACGATAACCCCTACAGTTTTATTTTGAATGACCACCCCATGAGTTTATTAAGTATTGATGGGGCCAGGGAATGTGTGATTGAATTGAACTCGTTAAGCAAGTCGCAGAATATGGCCGGGTGGCGTGTTGGGATGCTTTGCGCTGCCAAAGAAAGAATTGATGAGGTGCTGCGTTTCAAGAGCAATATGGACAGTGGCATGTTCCTGCCCGTACAACTGGCCGCAGCAAAAGCCCTTGGCCTGGGTAAGGACTGGTACGATTCCATCAACACGATTTACAAACAGCGGAGAGAGAAAGTATTTGGGTTGCTGAATTTGTTGCAATGTTCATTCAGCAAAGACCAGGTGGGTATGTTTGTATGGGCTAAGATACCAGCCGGCTATAAAGATGGCTATGCATTGAGTGATGAGGTATTGTATAATGCCAATGTGTTTATTACACCCGGCGGCATATTTGGCAGCGAGGGAAATAATTATGTAAGGGTAAGTTTGTGCTGCAGGGAAGAAAATATTGAAGCAGCTATACTAAGAGTGCAAAGAGAAAAGGAGCTAAAGGCAACTAAAGAAAAACAGCTAAGCAATCAATAAAAAAATAAAACATAAGAAGTTCGAAAAGAAAAGCGGCTGGAATCTTTTATTCTCTTTTTCTCTTTGTTCTCTTAGCCAAATAATAAACCATGTTTGAACCTAAGAGTGCAAAGAGAAAAGGAGCTAAAGGCAACTAAAGAAAAACAGTATGCAATCAAAAAAAAATAAAATATAAGAAGTTCGAAAGAAAAAGCGGCTGGAATCTTTTATTCTCTTTTTCTCTTTGTTCTCTTAGCCAAATAATAAACCATGTTTGACTCAGTTACCATAATTGGTGTAGGCTTAATAGGCGGTTCCATTGGCATGGCTTTAAAAGAAAAGGGCCTTGCAAAAAACGTTATCGGTGTGGGCCGCAGCGAAGAAAGCCTCAGGAAAGCACTGGAGCTTGGTTTGATAGATGAATCGCTGCCCCTTGAAGAAGCCGTTGCAAAAAGCGACTTGATCTACGTATCCATACCCGTAGATGTAACCCTGCCGGTCATGCAGCGTGTCATGGATTTGGTAACCGGTAAACAAATTGTTGCGGACGCAGGTTCAACCAAGAACGCATTGTGCGAAGCAATGGCCGACCATCCCATGCGCAGGCGTTTTGTTGCCACGCACCCAATGTGGGGTACAGAATACAGCGGACCCGAAGCAGCCGTAAAAAATGCTTTCACCGGCCGCACCTGCGTTATATGCGAAAAAGAAAAAAGCGATCCGGATGCAGTGGCGGCAATAGAAGAAATGTACAGGCAGGTTGGCATGCACCTGGTGTATATGGATGCGGTAAGCCACGATATGCACGCGGCCTATGTAAGCCATATTTCACATATTACTTCTTTTGCGCTGGCCAATACCGTGCTGGAAAAGGAAAAAGAAGAAGATGCCATTTTTGAACTGGCAGGCGGTGGTTTTGAAAGCACGGTTCGTCTGGCAAAAAGTAACCCGGCCATGTGGGTACCCATCTTCATGCAGAACAGGGAGAATGTACTGGATGTATTAAACGAACATATATCGCAGTTGCGAAAATTCAAAGCCTGTTTGGAAAAAGAGAATTATGGTTATCTGTTGCAATTGATTGAAGATGCAAATAAAATAAGAAGGATAATAAAATAGAAATACAGAAAAACGAAAAAGCGATGAATGTGGAAATCTGTTGTTCTTGTGCGGGTGAATAGTATAAATAATGATGGATGCATAATAAACATGGAATGCACGACTATACCACATAGGATCATAGAAAGATAAAAGCACATAGGTTACGCACAAAGATCTGTGATTGTCTATGACCTTATGATACTATGTGTTGCGTGGTTAAGATTTTGGTAAAAAAACAGGATCAACCAATAATGGTACTATAATTATTAAACAATAAAACAACCGTTTATCCCCCAATTGGGACAGAGGGCTTAACTTTACAATCTTTACAAATGCAACAAGCAATAGCAAACACAATGAAAGAGTTAGTACAGGAGAAATGGAATAAACGTCCATTGATCATTTCCGGTCCCTGCAGCGCCGAGACCGAAGAACAGTTAATAGCTACCGCACAGCGTTTAGCAAATACCGGTAAAATAGATATGCTGCGCGCAGGTATCTGGAAACCAAGAACCAAACCTGGTTTGTTTGAAGGCATCGGTGCCAAAGGTTTGCCCTGGTTGCTACAGGCCAAAAAACTAACCGGATTACCCACCACGGTTGAAGTAGCCACCGGTAAACAGGTAGAAGACGCCCTGACTTTTGATGTAGATGTTTTATGGATAGGTGCACGCACCACCGTTAACCCCTTCAGCGTACAGGAAGTGGCCGATGCATTAAGGGGAGTAGATATTCCCGTACTCATAAAAAACCCCATCAACCCGGATCTTGAATTGTGGGCCGGTGCGGTAGAGCGTGTAGCAAGGGCAGGCGTAAAACAAATTGGGTTGATACACCGAGGATTTTCTTCTTACGGCAATACAGAATACCGCAATGCACCTATGTGGCACCTGGCCATTGAAATGAAACGCCGTAACCCGGGTATGATGATCATTAATGATCCTTCCCATATCTGCGGCCGCAGGGATATTTTACTGGATGTGGCACAAAAAGCCATCGACCTTGATTTTGATGGACTGATGATAGAGAGCCATATCGATCCGGACAATGCGTGGAGCGACGCCAAGCAGCAGGTAACACCCGAGAGGCTGGCCGAAATGCTGGATACTATTGTCTGGAGAAAAGAAGACGTAAATTCAGAAGCCTATCATGCAGCACTTGAAAAACTCCGTCAGCAAATCAACCACCTGGACGATGAAATGATGCAGATACTTGGTCAGCGTATGAAGATTGCCGACCAGATTGGTAAATACAAAAAGGAAAACAACATTACCATTTTGCAAACCAACCGCTGGAACGAGATACTGGAAAGAGCATTTAACCGCGGCGAAAAACTGGGACTGGGTAAAGAATTTATTACCAAATACCTGGATGCTGTGCATATGGAAAGCATCAATCACCAGACCAAGATTATGAATAGCTAGGTTATACGTTGTAAGTAACAAGTTGCAGGTTTGCGGCAATTATTTTCTTTCATGTGCTGCAACAAAGCGTGCAGCAGTACATACAACGTAGTACTTACATTTTAGTATTGTAATGAATAAACGCACCTATAAATTTTCCGGTTCATCGGTTGATTATTATTTGGCCAATGGCATCAGTCATTTAAAAGAGATAGTTGATCCTGCATCGGCTATTGTTGTTACGGATGAAAATGTTTTTAATGCGCATACCAAACGGTTTAAAAACTGGAAGACCATTGTCTTACCCCCGGGCGAACAATTCAAAACGCAGGCTACAGTTGACAATCTTATCGGGCAACTGATTGACATGGGAGCCGACCGCAAATCCACCCTTATTGGTGTGGGTGGTGGTGTAATTACAGATATTACCGGCTATGCGGCATCGGTATACATGCGCGGCATTCGCTTTGGGTTTATTCCAACCACTATATTGTCAATGGTAGATGCCAGCATTGGTGGTAAAAATGGCATCGATGTTGGCCTGTACAAAAACATGGTAGGTGTTATCCGCCAGCCATCTTTTATTTTGCACGATATGGTTTTTGTAAACTCGCTGCCTGCATCCGAATGGGAAAATGGTTTTGCAGAAATTATTAAACACGCTTGCATAAAAGATGCCGCCATGTTTCAGCACCTGGAAGCCAGTTCGCTAAAGACCTATCAGGGCAAAAAAAAGCTGTTGTGCCAGCTGGTTCAGCGCAACGCCATTCTAAAAACCAAAGTGGTACAGAAAGATGAGTTTGAAAGCGGCGACCGCAAACTGCTCAATTTTGGACATACACTGGGACATGCCATTGAAAATATGTACGCGTTTTCTCATGGCCAGGCAGTAGCCATTGGTATGACCTATGCCTGTCATATCTCACGCGCGCTTACCGGTTTCAAACAAACGGAAAGGGTAGTGGCACTGATAGATAAATACGGATTGCCCACCTATACTGAATTTGACAGGGCAAAGGCATTCGATATTTTGCAAAAAGACAAGAAGAAAGTAAAAGCCGCCATGAACTATGTGCTGCTGGATAAAATTGGAAAAGGGGTGGTAAAATCCATTCCGTTAAATGAACTGGAAATTTTAATAAACAAATTATAACGCTCTTTTGAAGGCAGGTATATGATTGCAACAATTCAACCATCACAACTATCAGGATCTGTTCAGGCTCCGGCCTCTAAAAGTTCTATGCAAAGAGCCTGTGCCGCAGCGCTGGTAACCAGGGGAAAAAGCGTTATTAAGAACCCCGGTCATTCAAATGATGATAAGGCGGCGATGGACATTGTGCAGCGGCTGGGCGCCTCATTGGTGCTGAATAATGAAGAATTGGTAATTACCAGTAAAGGGGTTGATCCTGTTTTGAAAGAAATCAATTGTGGCGAAAGCGGGCTGAGCATTCGTATGTTTACGCCACTGGCCGGCGTCAGTGAAAAGGAAATTACGATTAACGGCAGCGGCAGCCTGGCCACCAGGCCGATGGATTTTTTTGATGAGGTGTTGCCGCAAATAAACGTAAAAGTAAAAAGCAATAAAGGAAGGCTGCCGTTGATCATCCAGGGACCGGTTATTCCGAAAAATATTACGGTGGATGGATCGCTGAGCTCGCAATTTCTTACCGGATTGTTAATGGCCTACGCGGCTTCCAATGCAAGCGATGTATCTATTACCGTCACTAATTTAAAGAGCCGCCCCTATATTGATCTTACGCTTGATGTAATGAAGCAGTTTGGTATGAAGGTGCCCGAAAATAAAAATTACGAATCATTTTATTTTGGATCTGACACTGACGTCTCACACCTCACGTCTCGCGCATATACTGTTGAAGGCGATTGGAGCGGTGGTGCATTCCTGTTAGTAGCGGGGGCCATTGCCGGAAATATTACTGTAAAAGGGCTGGACGTGCAGTCGACCCAGGCCGACCGGGCCGTATTGCAGGCATTGATAGATTGCGGGGCGGGTATTTCGATTGAGCCGGCTCAGATTGAGCTAAGGCCGCTGCCCCTGAAGTCATTTCATTTTAATGCCACCGATTGCCCCGATTTGTTTCCGCCGCTGGTGGCACTGGCCGCCTGCTGCAATGGCACCACTTCTATTGAAGGTGCCAGCCGGCTTACCCATAAAGAAAGCAACCGTGCATTAACGTTACAGCAGGAATTTGGCAAAATGGGAATAGAAATAACCTTGCAGGATGATCTGATGCTGATCAAAGGCGGCACTGGCATCAAAGGCGCCTCTGTACATTCGCGGCACGACCACCGCATTGCAATGGCCTGCGCTGTGACCGCTTTAAAAGCAGATGGAGAGGTGGTAATTGAAGAAGCGGATGCCATCAATAAATCGTACCCCGATTTTTATGCGCATTTAAAAAAGCTGGGCGCTGTTGTAAAGTAAAAACCACAAGATAAAAATACAGGATGCCGGCATCGCAGCAAATACTGGAATCATGGAAAGCCAATGCCGCCAACTGGATTGCCACCATTGACAATGCAGAACTGGAAACCAGGACACTGGTTACCAACAATGCTATTACCAATGCGGTTTGCGGTTATGCAGGCTCAACTGTTTTGGACATTGGTTGCGGGGAAGGCTGGCTGACACGGGCCCTGCGAAAGAAGGGAAAACAATCATTTGGTGTGGATGCCATTGCGGAATTGATCGATAACGCCATTGCAAAAGACGGGCCTTTTTATGAGGTGGTTTCCTATAAAGAATTGGCGGCAGGCAGGAAATTGCAGCTGCCTTTGTTTGATGCGGCTGTTATCAATTTTGCTTTGATTGATAAAGAAGAAACGGAGGCATTGATTCATTCCATTCCGGGGTATCTTGTGCAAAATGGTTTAGTATTTATTCAAACCCTTCATCCATTAGCTATAGCGGCAGTGGCAGACTATACAAGCGGCTGGAAAGAAGGTAGCTGGAACGGCATGAAAAGAAATTTTGAACAGCCATATCAGTGGTACTTTCGTACTTTAGAAGACTGGCTGCAATTGTTTACAGCCAACTATCATTTGATTGCCATAAAAGAACCCATTCATCCTGAAACAAAGAAACCAGTATCGGTTATCTTTATTTTACAAACAAAATAACTAACCCGTTTTACGGAATGTGACTATGAATTCATTTGGAAGAATATTTCGCGTGTCTATTTTTGGCGAATCGCATGGTGAGTCTGCCGGTATCAATATTGATGGTTGCCCTGCAGGGTTATCGCTGTCTGCAGAAGATTTTTTAGAAGATATTGAAAGAAGAAAGGGGGGCACACAAAAAGGCACTACGCCACGCAAGGAAGACGATTTACCTATATTTAAAAGCGGTGTATTCAACGGCAAAACGACCGGCGCACCCATTACTATTTTATTTGAAAACAAGAATACCCGCAGCGGCGATTATGAAAAGCAGCGGGCAGTGCCAAGACCCGGCCATGCAGATTTTGTTGCACATGCAAAATTTGGTGGTTATGAGGATTTCAGGGGTGGCGGGCATTTTAGCGGAAGACTGACCGTATGCCTGGTAGCGGCAGGTGTAATTGCAAAAAAATTATTGCTGCAGGTTAACCCCGTCTCCAAATATGAAGGCATAAAAGTAGCTGCCACAATTCTTGAAATTGGGGGCGAAACAGATTTGGACAAGGGCCTGCAAAAAGCGATTGATGCCAAAGATTCCATTGGTGGCATTGTAGAATGCAGGGCAAACGGTTTGCCCGTTGGATTGGGAGAACCTTTTTTTGATTCTGTTGAATCTGTTATCAGTCATGCCGTGTTTGCCATACCGGCTATCCGTGGTGTTGAATTTGGTACCGGTTTTGCCGCGGCCAGAATGTTTGGTGCAGATCATAACGATGCCATTGAAGATAAAAGTGGTAAAACCAGAACCAACCACGCGGGTGGGGTGGTGGGGGGTATTAGTAATGGCAATGAACTGGTATTCCGTATTGCGGTGAAACCTACTTCATCAACACCAAAAGAACAACAAACATATAATTGGGAAACCGGAGGAGTGGAGAGTTTTTCAGTAAAAGGCCGTCACGATTTATGCATTGCCCTGCGCGTACCGGTGGTGCTGGAGGCGGTAACTGCATTGGTGCTGGTTGATTTGCTGATGCTGGAGCAGCACATTAAAAGGATTCTTTAATTTTTTGCTATGCCTGTTATCTACCATGTTACTACTGCTGCCGAATGGCAGTCTGCCAAAGAAAATGGCGCTTATACTTCTCCGTCGTTGCAGGCCGAAGGTTTTATACATTGTTCGGCCAATGATGCGCAGGTAGCGGGTGTTTTGCAACGGTATTTCTCAGCGAAAACCAATCTGGTAAGGCTGTCAATAGACACCAGCAAACTCACCAGCCGGTTTATTTATGAATGGTCGCCGTCTACCGCAGATACTTTTCCGCATGTGTATGGCCCTATTAATACGGACGCAGTTATTGAAGTGGAAAAAATTTAAACCCCCATGCACAATTTTATTGTCAATGCTTCCATACAAATTATTCCGGTAGTGCAGGACAGGCACCCCTACCAATGGGTCGATGAAGCCATTGCTGTTATTCAGCAATCGGGTATAAAACATGAGGTGGGGCCATTTGCCACTGTTATTGAAGGAAAATATACCGAAGTGATGCAGGTGATTGACAGCATTAATGAATACCTGTATAGCAGGGGTTGCCATGAATGGATTTGCAACGCACAGGTGCAAATAAGAAGTGGAGGTGATATTACAGGTGATGAAAAAACAGAGAAATTTAAATAAGCTTCAACTTAGGTATATTGTGGCTATTGCCATAGGTATCTTACCCTAAGCCTTCTTTGCAATACAATGGTTGTTTGGTATTCGGTTCCATAAAACCCATACAAGGCACTCAATGGTGGGTACGAGGTCCATCCTGCGGCACCTCCCTCAGCACTCATATCATCATCTTTAACCTGTATCAATTTTCCGACAGATTTTTTACTTTGCCCTGCTATATAAGTTGCCTCTATAAGCGCTGTTTCAAGTAGTTTTTTGGTTAACAATTCCCTGTAGCTGGATTCCTTGTCAGATTTTTTTGAAACAATATTCCCGGAAATATTATTGATGCGCCCGGCTTCTTTAATAAACCGGTTAAATTGCTGCGGGCTGTTAAAACGAAGAGAAAAAGTTTTCTTTATACCTTCCAGAAGAGGTTCTTTTAAAATTGGATGCTCATCATCCGGAATGGTATCTATTTTTTGCTTTTCAATAATATTTCTTATTGTTTCTTCCCTTCTGTCCTGTACAGTTGCCTTGCTTTGGTTGCTGGCAACTTTGAGATAGGATATTTCTTCATCCTTTTTTATGACAAGGTTAAAAAGGATTCTGTCAGCGGCTAAATGTATGGTATCCTGTACAATCACCTCAACAAATTCGTTTTCCTGCTGGCAAATAGAAACAAAAGATATTGCTGTAAACAACACTGTAAAATATACCTTTTTAATCATGCAGACGCGGTTTAGGACTTCTTGCGTTATAGGTTTTATTTCTTCTTATCGGCATTCCTGAAATCCGAAAAAGAAATATCCATGGCATCGTAATAATTTTTCTCATCGGGCCAGGAATAATGCCACCATTCGGTATCAAATTTTACAAAACCATATTTCTCCATTACATCTTTTAATAATTTCCTGTTTTGCAAAGCATCGAATGGTATATTCATAAATGTATGGTGGGCAGTGTCGCTAAAATTATCAAAACCCGTAGGCATTTGCAATTCTTTGCCATTGTGCATATAAATAATGGTCAGGTCAACAGAAATACCGCGGTTATGCCCGCTGGCTTTTTTTGGGTCGGCTACATATTTTTCATTCATTACCATCTCCCAAAATTTTTCTGTTACAGAATAGGGCCGGTAGGCATCAAATATTTTTAGTCCCATGCCTTTTTCATTCAACTCCTTTTGCACCTGGGCCAGCGCTTTGGCAACCGGCAGGCGTAAAAATGTATAGTTTGTTTTTGCCGGGTACATATTCCTGCGGGTGAAATTTTTATCGGTGGCGTATTTCAGTTCGTACACAATATTGGGAGCCAGGCTTTTTATCTCTACCATTTGCTTATTGCTGTCTGCCTTTACAGTAGCTTCATACATGGCAAAATCTTTGATTACATGTACTCCATATTTACTAAGCGGTGCATCAACAGATTGGGCAAAACCAACCATTACGCTTAAAATGAGGCAGATTGTTAAAAAAAAATGCCTTTGTTTGGGTAAATTCATTGATAAATTTGGTTTTTTCGAAATTACAGTATCTTTTTACATTTAATATGAACACGCTAGTCCCCGTAAACTTTTTTCATCATCAGAAAAGGAATTTTTGGCTTTGTTTTCTTGCTTTTTGCATCATAAGCTGCAATAATACTGAACAAAAACCTCCGCCAGAAGTGGTGGTGGTAAAAATTCCGGAAAAAATTGATGAAAAGGTAAAAGAGTTGTTGCCAACCACTCTGAAATTTGTACTGGAAAATAAGGGAAAATTGAATGATTCAGTTGTTTTGCAACACCCGGGCCTGCTGGATACTATTTACAATATGGGTAATTTTCAGCCCATATGGAGCAGCGATGAAAAATGGAACCGGCTAACCGATTCACTGTATGCATTTATTGCGGCATCGCGGTTATACGGGTTGTTTCCATCTGATTACTACCTGTCGTCCCTTACCAATATCCGCAATGGTATGGCTTCCGATTCGTTGCACAAAAAGAACGCAGCGTTGTGGGCCAGGGCCGATCTGATGTTTACAGATGCCTATTTGTCTATGGCCCGGGATCTTAACCTGGGGCGGCTGTCAAGAGACAGTATCAGCTTACGAAACGATTCGCTGGCAAACGACACGTTTTTCATAAAAAATTTCCAGGAAGCGCTGGCACAGAAAAACATACGGGGTTTGCTGGAACAACTTGAACCCAAACTGAAAGGATACGTTGATCTGAAAGCATCCATTCCCGGTTTCCTTGATTCTGCCCGGTTTACAAAAACCACCAATGTGGTATATCCCAATAAAGATTCGGCCGCATTAATGGAACAGGTAGCGGAAAGACTGGCTGAACTTAATTATGCAATCACCCCCGGAGATTCCTCTTCATTACGGCAAAATATACGTAAGTACCAGAAGGAACATAATATACCGGTAACGGGTAAAATAGGCGATAAAACAGTTTCGGGCCTGAACAATACCGACTGGCAGAAATTTAAACGAATTGCAGTTAACCTTGACCGTTATAAACTGATGGCCGACACGCTGCCGCACCAGTACCTGTGGGTAAACCTGCCCGGGTTTTACCTGCAGCTATGGGACGCAGATACCCTGGCACTCCAATCAAAAATAGTAGTAGGCAAACCCCTTACCAGGACGCCTGTGCTGACCAGCAGGATCACAGACATGGTGACTTACCCCCAATGGACCATACCGGAAAGCATCATTGTAAAAGAGGTTTTGCCGGGATTAAAGAAAGATACCAATTACCTCAGAAAAAAAGGATACAGTCTTATCAATTCAAAAGGAGATGAGGTATATGCATCTTCGGTGAAATGGGCCAGGTACACAAAAGGTATTCCCTATAAAGTAGTACAGGGCAGCGGAGATGACAATGCTCTGGGTATATTGAAATTTAATTTCAGCAATAAATACAGCGTGTACCTGCACGATACCAACCAGCGCTATTATTTCGACAAAACATTCCGCGCCCTGAGCCATGGTTGCGTGCGTGTGCAGCAATGGAATAAACTGGCCCATTTTATTATCAGCAACGACAGTATGAATGCAGTTGCCAATGCCACTACGTTTAAAGTAAATACGTTTAAAACAGATACTTTGAAAGCCTGGCTGAGCCGGAAGGAAAAACACGTTATACCGGTACGGACAAAACTACCTGTTTATATCCGTTATTTTGGATGTGCAGGCATTGACGGTAAAGTAAAATTTTTTGATGATATTTACAATGAAGACAGGATGCTGAGTGATCGGTATTTCGCCAATAAACCTGTTTATTAATGAGAAACGATGCCTGCCTGCTTTTTCTTCTATTGCTGATTTTCAACCTGCCAGTTTCCGCACAGGAGCGGCCAAAAGGCAGCGTCAGCGGCCACAGGCAGAAGGGTATACAATACGGAACAGCCAGTTATTATTCCAATAAATTCCAGGGACGGCCTACTGCCAGCGGAGAACCTTACGATAAAAATAAGATGACCTGCGCCCATAATTCATTGCCATTGGGCACATGGATAAAGGTAACCAACCTCAGAAACAGGCGATCCGTGGTGGTACAGGTAACAGACAGGCTGCACCATAAAAATAAAAGAGTAGTTGATTTATCGGGTGTTGCTGCTTCAAAACTTGGTTACCTGAAGCGGGGCCTGGCCAGGGTTAAGGTAGAAGTGATTGAAAAAAATGCCATCTCAGGCAATGAATGAATGGTGTATGCAATAGCCGCAATGAATGGCCTGCAACACATTAACCGGGCATTAAAATATTAAATAACGGTCGTTAATAAATATTTCACGTTTTGAGGCCTACCCTTTATTTTTGTTCTCACTATTTAAACTAGCTTGTTATGAAGAAATTATTATTGATTCTATTGCTTGCACACGGCTTTCTGCAAGTAAGCTTTGCGCAGGACAATGACTATATAAAACGACCAGCACTTGGCGTTAATTTCTTTTTCAATGATTTTAATGGAGCAGGATATATAAAGACATTTGGCTTAAACCGCGCCATCAGGGATAAACAAATTGGACAGTTTAAAAATATGGCTCCCGGGCTGGCTGTTAATTACCTGAATGGTATCAGCAAACACCTGGATTTGTCTGTTGGGCTTGCAGGTTCTTTCCTGGATTACCCAATTAGCGGAAAAAGCCCTTTTGGAAACGATAACTTACTGCTGGAAGGCGATGTAACAGTAAATGCAAAAATGCTAACCGACAAATATTGGTTTACGCCTTATGTAACGGCTGGTTTGGGCGCTTCTAAATACAAGGGTTATTATGGTGCTATTGTACCGGTTGGTGTGGGTGTACAAGTTAATTTTTATGACGAAGCTTTTCTTTTTATTAATGCGCAGCACCGTTTCGGTATAACCGAAAATACTTCCAATCATCTCTATTATAGCATTGGCGTAGCAGGCAATATAGGTGTTAAGAAAGAGCCTAAAGTGGTTCCACCACCACCTCCTCCTGCTATAGAACCACCCAAAGACAGGGATGGAGATGGCGTGGTTGATAGCCTGGATGCCTGTCCCGATGTGGCCGGTCTTGCCAAGTTTAATGGCTGTCCGGATACAGACAATGATGGCATTGCCGACAAAGACGATAAATGCCCAACTGTAGCGGGTTTGGCGCGTTACCAGGGTTGTCCCATACCCGATCGCGATAAAGATGGTATCAATGATGAAGAAGATAAATGCCCCGACCTGGCCGGCGTAGCCCGTTACCAGGGTTGTCCCATACCAGACCGTGATAAAGATGGCGTAAATGATGAGGAAGATAAATGTCCTGATCTGCCGGGCGATGCAGCCAACAGCGGTTGCCCCGTTATTAAAGAAGAAGTGGCAAAGAAAATAGCCTATGCTGCAAAAAATATTTTCTTTTCTACCGGCAAGTATGTGCTGCTGGCCAAATCCAACAAGCCATTGAATGAAGTAGTTGCCATTCTGAATGAAAATAAAGATCTGAAACTGGACATTGACGGATACACCGACAATACAGGCAAAGCAGATAAAAATCTGTTGTTGAGCCAGCAACGTGCAGATGCGGTAAAGAAATACATGGTAAGCAAAGGCGTGGATGCTTCCAGGCTGGTAGCTACCGGTCACGGACAGGATAGCCCCACAGCAGACAACAAAATGGCTGCCGGCCGCGCTAAAAACCGCCGTGTAGAATTACACCTCAAATACTTTTAAATACAGCACGATATTTTTAAAAGCAGTTCATATAAATGGACTGCTTTTTTATTTGTTTGTTTCATACATTCACCATAATTACACCGGCTGCCTGATGGCTCACCACCACAAAAAATGCGGCATCATCCTATAAAATGTAAACAGTAACATGAAAAATTTTTTTTTGACGCTGGCTCTGATAACAATCACCGCCACCAGTTTTGAACAGGTAAAATCGCCAGACGAGTTTTTGGGGTATAAACTGGGCAGCCATTTTACACCGCATTTCAAAATCGTTAATTATGTAAATTATATAGCAGCACAGGTGCCGGATATGGTAAAGGTTGAAAAATACGGCGAAACCAATGAGGGTCGTCCTTTGATACTGGCCTATATTGCTTCAAAAGAAAACCTGTCTAACCTGGAGAATATCCGTAAAAACAATCTCAGGTTGTCCAATACTGCACTGGATAAAATGGCAGCTACTGAAGAGGCGCCTGTAATTGTATGGCTGAGCTATAATGTACATGGCAATGAACCTTCTTCTTCTGAAGCTGCAATGCTTACTTTGTTTGAACTGGTAAACCCGGCCAATACCAGTACAAAGGAATGGCTTAAAAATACCGTTATTGTATTAGACCCCTGTATTAACCCGGATGGGCGTGACCGTTATGTGAACTGGGAAAACCAGGTGCAGGGCAAAACGCCCAATGCCAACCCGGTGTCCAGAGAACACATGGAACCATGGCCCGGGGGCAGAACCAACCATTACAATTTTGATCTTAACCGTGACTGGGCATGGCAAACACAAATTGAAACACAGCAAAGACTGCTCAAATACAACCAGTGGCTGCCGCAGGTGCACGTAGATTTTCATGAACAGGGCTATAACGCTCCCTATTATTTTGCACCCGCCGCAGAACCTTTTCATGAAGTTATTACGCCCTGGCAGCGCGAGTTCCAGGTAATAATTGGCCGAAATAATGCAAAACACTTTGATGCCAATGGCTGGCTCTATTTTACAAAAGAAAGGTTTGATCTTTTTTATCCCAGCTACGGCGACACTTATCCCACCTACAGCGGTGCAATAGGAATGACCTTTGAGCAGGGTGGGCACAGCCGCGGCGGCCTGGCGGTAGTGAAAGAAGATGGCGACACCCTTACCCTGCACGATCGTTTACTGCATCATTACACCACCGGCATGTCTACCATTGAAATGGCTTCACAGAACGCCGCTAAACTGGTAAAGGAATACCATAAATATTTTAATGCCGCCATTCAAACACCCGCCGGCGATTTCAAAAGCTATATACTTAAGGACGATGGTACCGATCGTACAGACCGGTTGAAAACTTTATTGACCAAAAATATGATTGACTGGTCTTATGTAAATACGGGCAGCTTCACGGGGCTCAATTACCAGAACAGTAAAACCGAAGTATTCAGAACCGCGGCAGGCGATATCGTTATAAATGCCAATCAGCCTAAAAGTAATTTAATTAAAGTATTGTTTGAAAAAACGTCCAGGTTAAGCGATTCAGCCACCTATGATATTACGGCCTGGTCGCTTCCCTATGTATACGGACTAAAAGGATACGGACTGAAAGAATATGTAACGTCCATTTCAAAAAACAATCCGCGCAGCGCAACGCCGGCTGCCAATGTTAGTTTTGAAAATACCTATGCTTATGTGGTTAGATGGAA
>Ga0207641_10001150_pt1 | contig 26573 bp, 20 predicted proteins | sample KBSSwiS62_FD_184306 | JGI IMG/M metagenome (GOLD analysis project Ga0207641, IMG submission 184306) | Switchgrass rhizosphere microbial communities from Kellogg Biological Station, Michigan, USA - KBS Switchgrass S6-2 (SPAdes) (version 2) | ecosystem: Host-associated > Plants > Roots >... | reverse complement strand
TTGTGGATTGAGAAGCTTACTAAGATCCATGTGGGTTTACGCTGACTGCGGATCCCTCATCCGGCCCTTCGGGCCACCTTCTCCCGGAGGGAGAAGGACAATTACGAAAGCTACCCTTCTCCCTCCGGGAGAAGGTGGCCCGAAGGGCCGGATGAGGGATCCGCCCTCCAAACGTCAGCCCACTATTCTACCGTAACACTCTTCGCCAGGTTTCGAGGTTGATCGACATCGCAGCCGCGGCGGTCAGCAATGTGGTAGGCAAGCAACTGCAGTGGAATCGCCTCCAGAATCGGAAGCAAAAACTCATTCGTCTTCGGGATCACGATGTACTGATCGGAGTTCTCCTGAAGTTCCGTATCGTCCTCAAGTCCCAGCGAAACCAGGATGCCATCCCGCGACTTCACTTCCTTTACATTGTTGAGGACCTTCTCGTAGCGCGTTCGTGAATCCGGATAAGCCTCATCGTACGTTGCGAGGAAAACGACAGGCAGATCTTCGTCGATGAGAGCATTGGGTCCGTGCTTCATTTCGCCGGCGGGATAACCTTCGGCATGAATGTACGACAGTTCCTTCAGCTTCAGCGCCCCTTCCAGCGCGATCGGAAAGTGCACGCCGCGCGCCAGGAAGAGAAAGTCATGCGCTCGGAAAAGGAATCGCGCGATCTTTTCGATGTTCTTGGCGCAGGACAGCACTTCTTCCATCTTGTGAGGCAACGCCTTCACGTCCTCGAGCATTCGCCGGATCTCAGCATCGGATACGCTTCCATGCAGTTTTCCCAGATGGAGCGCCAGAAGATAGAGGCAAACGAGCTGCGTCGTAAAAGCCTTTGTCGAGGCAACGCCAATCTCCGGGCCCGCACGTGTGTAGAGAATGCCATCGGCGATGCGGGTCGTCATCGAGCCCACGACGTTCGTGATTGTCAGAATTTTCGAGCCGGACTCCCGCACGAGTCGCTGCGCAGAAATCGTGTCCGCGGTCTCACCCGACTGTGTGATGAAGACGAACAAAGTGTCCGGTAGTATGACGGGATTGCGGTAGCGAAACTCGCTGGCATAGTCCACCTCGACAGGAATCCTCGCCAACGGCTCGATCATGTATTTACCGGCGAGTGCCGCATGCCAGCTGGTGCCGCACGCAAGAATGCGAATCTGCTTGAAGCTTTTCCATAGCTCTTCGCTGAAACCGACCTCATCGAGTCGAACGCTGTCGGTATCCTGTGAAAGGCGTCCGAGTACCGTGTTTCCTACGGCGGAAGGTTGCTCGTTGATCTCCTTCAACATGAAGTGACGATAGCCGCCCTTCTCCGCCTGAACTGGATCCCAGGCGATTTCCTGAAACTGCGGCTTGCGCGCATTCCCCTGAACATCGAGCAGCTTGATGCCGCTTCGCGAGACGACAGCAACCTCGTGTTCGTCAAGAAAGAGAATGGATCGCGTATAGGGCAGCATCGCCGGAATATCGGACGCCACAAATCCCTGATCATCCGCGCTTCCCACGATGAGCGGCGCCCCCTCACGCACCGCGACCAGTTTCTCGGGATCGTCGACACTGAGTGCCGCAAAAGCGTACAGACCCTTCAGATCCTTCAGCGTGGTAATCACGGCCTGCTCGAGATTGCCTTTGAAATTCTTCTCGAGCAGATGCGCGATGACTTCAGTATCGGTTTCGGTGGTAAATCGATGCCCTTCGGCAATCAGATTCTGTTTCAGGGCCAGGTAATTCTCGATGATGCCGTTGTGGACGACGACAATTCGTCCCTTGCAGTCGCGATGCGGATGCGCATTTTCCTCGGTCGGACGGCCGTGCGTAGCCCAACGCGTGTGCCCTATACCGAACTGCCCCGAGACAGGCTCCTTCTCGAGAACGTCTTCGAGTTTCTTCAGCTTGCCCGAGCTTCGAACGACCTTCAGCTTTCCGTTCTCAACGACGGCGATGCCGGCAGAATCATAACCACGGTATTCGAGCGACTTGAGCCCTCCCATAATGATGGGAACGGGGTTGCGAGGTCCTACATATCCAAAAATTCCGCACATGACGGCAAGAATAACACGGGGGCAATTCAGGGAAGCTTGCGCAGGTCCAGAGTAAAGGGAAAGTCGGAATCGGGACGCACACTATTCACACCAATCCGGCCCTGGGTCTGACCCATCCGGAAGAAACGGGCCAGCCGGCGGCTCTCTGCTTCAAAGGCATTAACCGGCAGGGTCGAGTAACTCCGTCCCCCGGGATGCATCACATGATACTGGCAGCCGCCCAGGCTGCGTTCCATCCAACGGTCCACAAGATCGAAGGTCAGCGGAGTGTGGACTCCAATCGTGGGATGCAACGCCGAAGGTGGCTGCCACGCACGATAGCGCACGCCCGCGACAAATTCACCGACTGTTCCGGTAGGATGCAGAGGCAACGAGATTCCATTGCATGTGAGCGTGTAACGATCGGCAGTCAGGCCACTCGCCTTGACCTGCAACCGTTCGAGTGACGAATCTACATGGCGGACAGCACCGCCGGCCGCGCCTTCCTCGCCCATTACATGCCAGGGTTCCAGCGCGCCACGCAGTTCCACAACGACCCCACGACTGACGAAGTCTCCATACTTGGGGAACCGAAACTCGAAGTGCGGTGCGAACCAGCCGGGCTCAAACGGGTAACCGGCATCTGCCATCTCGGTCATCACGTCTTCAAAGTCGAGCCAGGCAAAATGCGGAAGCATAAAGCGATCGTGAAGTTCGGTATCCCATCGGACGAGCCTTTTCGGGGCATAAGGGTTCTGCCAAAAACGCGCAATCATGGCGCGCAGCAGCAGCTGTTGTGTCAAGCTCATGCGCGCATGGGGCGGCATTTCGAAAGCGCGCATCTCCAGCAGTCCCAACCGTCCGGTTGCGCTGTCCGGTGAGTACATCTTGTCAATGCAGAACTCGGCGCGATGTGTATTCCCCGTCACATCCACGAGAAGGTTCCGCAGCAGCCGATCGACAAGCCACGGCGGGCAAGCACCGGACCGGTGCTGAGTCTGCCGTTCCAATTCCCGGAAGGCGATCTCGATTTCATGGACGGAGTCGTTGCGCGCTTCATCGATGCGGGGAGCTTGCGACGTCGGCCCGATAAACAATCCGGAGAACAAGTACGACAGCGACGGATGCTGATGCCAGTACGTCAAAACGCTGCGCAGCAAGTCCGGCCGGCGGAGCCACGGGGAATCCTCAGCGGTCGCGCCGCCGAGCACGAAGTGATTGCCACCGCCCGTGCCGCTATGCCGCCCATCGATCATGAACTTCTCCGTGCTGAGCCGCGACTCACGCGCCGCCTCATAGATGAAGTTTGTGCGTTCGCTCAACTCATCCCAGCATGCGGAAGGATGGATGTTCACCTCGATCACCCCAGGGTCCGGGGTAATGCTGAACCTGGCGAGCCGGGGATCCTTGGGAGGTTCATAACCTTCGAGAAGTACAGGTTGACGCATGGATTGGGAGGTCGCTTCAACGACAGCAACAAGCTCGAGGTAATCCTCGAGGTTCCGGAGTGGCGGCATGAAAATGTAGAGCACGCCATCTCGTGATTCTGCGCACATTGCAGTCCGGGTCAGCTCGGCCGCACTCTCATGTTTCTGCGGCACGCGATCGGTCGTCCCTTGCTTCGCCGCCGGTACGCGCTCGGATTGAAACCGAAGTTGCGCGTAGGTGGGTAAAGGCGGCTGAGCTACCGAAGGATCCACAGGGAAAATGTGCGGATAGTCTTGCTTCGCAACCCACGGCTGAGAGTCGAGCGGCAGGCGGTATCCTATGGGAGAATCGCCAGGAATCAAGTAGCAGCGATCGTCACGCAGAAACCATTGCCCGGTCTGCCACCTTCCATTCACATCGCGAGCGATAGGCAGCACCGCGCCAACAACGCTCTCGAGGCCCCTCGAGAACACGCGCGACAACCGCCGCCGTTCCAATTCATCTTCGAGCCTTGCATCAAAGGGATCGACATTGGACGGAAGCCGCCGCTCGCGCCACAGATAGTAGAAGACGTCTTCGTACACGGGAAACACGTAGCGCTCGGCCAGTCCCAGTTTCTGCGCGACTCCGTGCAGAAACTCGCGCGCCGTGCGCTCCGTAGCGGCTCCTGGTTTGGACTCGTCTGCGATCAGGTTCTCGTTTTGCCAGACGGGCTCCTTGTCTCTCCGCCAGTAACAATTCAAGGACCACCGCGGTAGCTGCTCTCCGGGGTACCACTTGCCTTGACCGAAGTGGACGAGACCACGGTCCGCATAATGGCGCCGCAGACGATGAAACAAGTCTGCCGCGAGACGCTTTTTCGTGGCGCCCAAGGCAGCGGTATTCCACTCCTCGCCGTCCGGGTCGTCGATGGAAATGAATGTCGGCTCACCGCCCATTGTCAGGCGAACGTCGTGAGTCTGAAGATCCTTGTCTACCGCGTGTCCCAGACGTTCGATCTCAACCCACTCCTCGTCGCGATAAGGCTTCGTGACGCGCGGCGCTTCCCAGATCCGGCTCACGGACATCTCATGTTTGAAATGGACTTCGCATTCTTCCAAAGTCCCCGTGACTGGCGCGGCCGACGCGGGCTCGGGTGTGCACGAGAGGGGGAGGTGTCCTTCACCGGCGAACAAACCCGATGTTGGATCCAGACCAACCCAGCCGGCGCCCGGTAGATAGACCTCAGCCCACGCGTGAAGGTCCGTGAAGTCGTGGGCAGGACCTGCGGGACCATCGAGGGACTTCACGTCCGGGGTGAGTTGAATCAAATATCCCGAAACAAAACGGGCCGCCAATCCGAGATGACGAAGCAGCTGGACAAGCAACCATCCGGAATCGCGGCACGATCCGGATGCTTTCTGTAGAGTCTCTTCGGGCGTCTGCACTCCCGGCTCCAGGCGAATCAGATATCGAACATCTTTGGACAATCGCTGGTTGAGTTCGACGAGAAACGGCACAGTCGGTTTCGTGTCGCGGGAGATGCTGGACAGATACTGGCCGAATATCGGCGTTGCCTTCGCGGTCTTCAGGTATGGCGCGAGTTCCTCAAGCTGAACAGCCTCGTAAGTAAATGGACAGTTATCGGCGTGCGGTTCGAGGAAGAAGTCGAACGGATTGATGACAGCCATCTCCCCAATCACTTCGACCTCAATCTTTAGTTCCTTCGTCTTTTCAGGAAAGACGACGCGCGCAACGTAGTTGGACTGCGGGTCCTGCTGCCAGTTGATGAAGTGCTGCTCCGGTAGCACTTTCATCGAGTAGCTCAGAATGCGTGTACGGCAGTGCGGCGCCGGACGAAGACGGATCGTCTGCGGTCCAAGTAAGATGGCCCGGTCGTAGCTATAGTGAGTAAGGTGGCGAAGGGCTACGTGTATCGACATAGTCAGGCAACGTCAGCGACGGATTTGATCTTAGGGTAGAAGGCCAGCATGGGCCAGAGACAAAATTGTGGGAGGGCAGCATAACCTCGGAAAAAGTTTGAAATTGGACGAATCCGGGGATCTTAAAACCAAAATTACAAAATCTTAGGTTGGACTCGCAACCAGTGTAGTGTCCAACAAATAACTGGAAGCCCTTCGTCTGGACGGCGACTGTTGATTCGATTCAAGAGAAGCTCTCACGTTGTCGTCAAACGTTGGAACAGATAAAAACCTGGCTTCACTTCATCGCGTAGAAAGAAAGGAAAAGGACTAGCGAACGGCGAATCGGAGTTTGTCTCAGAACTCTCAGGCCAGCACGTCCAATTTAAGATCTTCTAATCTCGGTTTTAAGATCCCCGGACTTGTCCGTTTTCCAATTTTTTCAGAATTCTGTGAGTAAGCCTACTTTACGCGGAGGTCACGCCTTCTTCTTCCGATGTGGCGCTCGTCCTTCCTTCACAACCTGCCGTCCGCGGGCAATCGCCAACCCTTCGGCAGGCACATCGTCCGTGATTGTGGAACCCGCGGCTACAAACGCGCCTTTCTCCACGCGCACGGGCGCAATCAGCGTACTGTTGGTTCCAATGAACGCGTCATCTTCAATATGTGTCTCATGCTTGTGAGTGCCGTCGTAGTTCGCGGTAATCACGCCCGCCCCGATATTGACATCTTTCCCAACAGTGGCGTCACCCACATAGGCGAGATGCGACGCCTTCGACGCAGCACCCAGCTTTGACTTCTTCATCTCGACGAAGTTGCCGACCCTGGTGTTGTCTCCGAGCGTGACATCCTGGCGAAGATGAGCAAACGGCCCCAGGTACACGTCTTCACCAATCTTGCTGCTTACAAGGACGCAGCCTTCCAGAACGGTTGAGCGCGCGCCGATCCTGCAGTTAGTGATCCGGGAGAACGAACGGATTGTCACATCCTCGCCCACAACAGTTCCTCTTTCGAGCTGAACTGACGGATAGATGATTGTGTCCGGGCCCACCTGCACATCGACATCGATGAACGTGCTTTCCGGATCGACAATCGTCACACCCTCCGACATTAGTGCTTCGCATTTCTGACGGCGAAGAAACTGATCGATCGCCGCCAGCTCCTGTCGCGTATTGATGCCGAGAATCTCGACCGGAGCCGCAGTCTTATAAGCGCCAACCTTTTCGTTCCCGCTTGTCAGTATTCCGACGACATCCGTGAGGTAGTACTCGGACTGTGAGTTCTTGTTTCCGACATGAGCAAGCGCCGCGAACAGTTCGGGCGTTCTGAAGACGTAGATGCTGGAATTGATTTCGGGAATTTTGAGCACGTCCGGTGACGCGTCGCGGTGTTCAACGATGGAATCCACTTCGTTGTCATTGCGGCGGATGATGCGGCCATAGCCGAACGGTTCCGCGATATCTGCGGTCAGCACCGAAGCTGCATAGCCTCCGTCCCGATGAAATTGTACGAAGTGCTCGAGCGTGTCCCCACCGATCAGCGGAACGTCTCCGGGCAGTACCAGAAGGTCACCCGAAAAGCCTCGCAGTGTTTCACGAGCGCTCAGCACCGCGTGTCCGGTACCGAGTTGCTGTTTCTGATCGACGAATTCCGCGTCGGGCAGCAGGGCTTTAACCCGCTCCGCCTGATGCCCCACGACGACGAGAACCCGAGACGAAATCGATTGAGCGGCACGAAAGACGTGCTCGATGAGAGCGCTGCCCCCAACCTGATGCAGTACTTTCGCTTTGCGCGATTTCATACGGGTACCCTTACCCGCAGCCAGAATCAGGACCTGCAAATTCTCCATCACACCCCCAGCATCGCGTAGAGAACGCGGGCCAGTTTATCCGGATCGTGGCGAATCACGCGGCCCTTCGCCAGCAGATCGGCCTCCACGCATTCGAGCCCCATGGAGCGCAGCCGCTTCTTATCGTTCGCTACAAGCGTGGCGCCTTCAAGTTCGTACTTTCGAAGCATCGCCGCTGATGGTATCGCGTTGTTGAGGAGGATTCGAGAGAACAGCAATTTACCCTGGCTGTGGCACACCATCGCTTCGACGTGATCCGCGGCCGACATGTCGTCACTTTCGCCGGGTTGCGTCATGATGTTCTGAATGTAGATCTTCTTCGCCGCCGATCGCTCGATGGCGTCGACAATGTTGTCGACAAGAAGGTTCGGGACAAGGCTCGTGTAAAGAGACCCGGGGCCAATAGAAATGAGGTCGGCTTTCGCGATCGCGTTGAGCGCGACGTCCAGCGGTTGCGTGTTCACCGGATTCAATGAGATTCGACGAATCTTCTTTCGACTGGCCGTGATGCGGGTTTCGCCCTCTACAGTGCTCCCGTCGGCAAACTCCGCTCGAAGGGTGACGTTGGAATTTGTTGCAGGATAGATCACGCCCTTGATCGCAAGGACCTCCGAAGTGAGCCGCACGGCTTCCGCAAAATCCTGCGTAATACCGGCCATCGCGGAAAGAAACAAATTGCCAAAGCTATGATTGTGAAGGTCGCCTTTGCCCTCGAATCGGAAGCGGAAGAGCTTCGACATGAGATTTTCATCTTCGGAAAGGGCGATCATGCAGTTGCGAATGTCGCCCGGAGGCATAACCCCCAGATCTTCACGCAATCGCCCCGAACTTCCCCCGTCGTCCGCCACGGTGACAATGACGGAGAGGGCAGCGGGTCCGTTCTTCAATCCGCGGAGTACGGTAGATAAGCCCGTCCCGCCTCCAATCGAAAGGATTCGAGGCTTCGAAAAAAATCTCAAGGGCTATTTATCCGGCGGAGCAACCAGATCCTTGAATGCCTGCTCTTCCGCCAGGACAGCGAAGTCAGTATCCTGCGAGGCCTGAAAGCGGTTTTCGGCCCGGTGGTGGATGGATTGCTTAAGGTAGCTGAGCGCCTGATCTCTGTTTCCCTGCAGTGCGCTGGCTGCAGCCATGGCATAAAGAATATGGTCGGCCTTGGGCGCCAGCTTCAAGGCGGACTGCAAGTGGGTCATCGCCGTTTCGAGATCGCCACTGTTCATCAGGGCAACCGCCACGTTGTAGTGGTCATCGGCTGTACGGAACACCGTGCGAGCCCGCTCCTGCAGCTTCTTCTCACAAGCGTGGATTCTCGCCTTCGCGCTTGCCTGAATTTCGGGCTCTTCGGGGTATTCCGCGATGACCTTATTGAAAGCCTTCACGGCCCTGGCGTAATCCTCTGCGTACATTAGTTTTATGCCAGCTTCCAGGGCAGCCACCGCGCCACTGAATCGGGCCGAAGGAACGCGCTGGATTTTCGGAGGGGCCTTGGTCGCCTTCGGGACGGGTGACTTCGCCCGGCCGGCGCTGTTTTTTGCCTTGCCCAATCGGGTCGCAGTGGCACTGGATTTCTTTGTTTTTACCGACTTAGATGGAGATTTGGCTGTCGGGCTCTTCTTCCTGGTTCCCTTCGAGGGTTTTAGCTTCTTCGGCATCGCTCGGGTGGGGCACTTATAACGTCTCCCCTACGCGCAAGTCAAGCCGCCCGTGTTTTTAAGCTTTTAGAACGACTGGAAAATGATGTCACTCCGGGTATATTGCTCCCGGCGACGTCAGGGGCTCGGCGCCAACACTTACGGGTTCCTGTTCGGTCCCTTTAAGGCGGGTTTGTATGTGGATGTGCTTGGGAGCTTTGATACCGAAACGAACGCGATTGCGGCCGACCTCCAGAATCGTAATCTCAACTTCTTCAGCGACTACAATCTTCTGGTCCTTCTTACGGCTAATAATCAGCATTGGAGATTGCTCCTATGCAACTACAGACCGAAAGCCGCGGAGGAAAAATACACCAGACTTTCATCACATTTTTGTAAAGGACTCTTCAAATTTCCGGATTTTTCTGGCACAATGCCGCTCGCGCGGCATGAAGAAGTACGCTGTAACCACCACTGCCCTGATTCTGTTGGTGTTCTGGCCCACGATGGCCCAGGATTTCAGCGGATCCGTCCAGATACCTGCTCCCGAACGCATTCATAGTCAATTTGAGGATAACTACCTCAAGGCACTGACCAAACGTGGTCGCAGTCTGGAATCGCAGGGATTGTATGTGGAATCTTTGGACGGTACTTTTGTCCTGGCCGATCACCACAGCGACACCGCATTCAATCCGGCATCGGTGATTAAGATAGCCACTTCTTTTGCAGCACTCGACAAGTTAGGTGCTGATTACCACTTCGAAACCGCTTTTGAGATGCGCGGAGAGGTTAAGAAGAAGACCAGGACTCTGGAAGGCGATCTGATACTGGCTTCCTCCGGGGATCCCGAACTCACCACCATCGATCTCAACCGAATGATTCGTCAGGTCTCGCTCGCGGGCATCTCCAAAGTCACCGGGAGCCTGATTGTGACCGGACCTTTTACTTATGGTCCAAACATTACGACTCCAGTTGCGACCAGCAATCTCCTCACGCTGATGAGAAAACAGGGAGTGCAGGTTTCGACGACGAAACGTCGTGCAGTGCGCGGCACCCTCGTATCAACCCCGCATGTCTCGAGGGCCCTGCGCGAGATCGTCAAAAAACAAAACGATTTCAGCGACAATCAGATCGCGGACCGGCTGGGTGAGTCTATCGGTGGTCCGTCCGCCGTGCGACAGTTCCTCATCCGGGCCGTTGGAATTCCCGAGAGTGAAATCCGCATTGAGCGCACGTCGGGGTTGTTTACCAATCGCATCACACCTCACGGCACAGTTCAGCTGCTGCGGCATCTTGTACTCTGGCTGAATTTCAACAACATGCTGCCCCAGGACGTCCTTCCGGTTGCCGGAATTGACAGTGGAACGCTGCGCGCTCGTTTCACGACCGAGGATTATCGCGGTTCCGTCATCGGCAAAACCGGCACGCTTCCGGTAACTGATGGTGGCGTCAGCGCCCTCGCAGGTTTTGTGTACACACGGGAACGGGGCGTGCTTCTCTTTGCGATCTTCAACACGCAGGGAAGTGTGACTACCTTCCGCAGACTTCAGGACAGCTTGATCAAGGATTTGATTTCCGAATGCGGTGGCGCGGAACTCAGTGCGTCATTGCATAAACCAGGTAATTGACGCCGAACTGAAACGACTGCACGGCCGGATGCAGGGCCTGAGCTCCCAAATCGATATCTTCCCAGTATTCACCAAAATCATTGGCGGCGTTGGCTACCAGGATAAGCCGACCTGTATCGTCCTTCATTCCCCAGAAAGACGGCCCATCACCAAACTGATCGGGATAGGGCGGGGCCATCTCCAGGCTGTCGATCTCATAGAACGTGTGAAAAATGGGGTCGTCGATTTTAAGGCGTTCCAACTGCCGATCTGGAAACACGCGAAGCATTTCTGATTCGAGGTTCAGACGATGTCTGCCGCGAAAATCATCGAACATCGCGAATCCGCCGCGATTGAAGTAGTCGCGAAGGTTTTTGACTTCCTTTTCATCCAGAATCATGTACCCCGGCTCAGAAAAATAGAGGAAGGGATAATTGAAAATCTCCGGGCTGTCGAGATCCACGATCTGATAGGCTGCGACGTTCGTGCTGATACCTGTAACCTGCCCGACCATGGCCAGAAAGAAGTCTTCTGAACGCGGATAATCATGCTCCCACGGAACCTGGCCTTCCGCATTGATCCCACCCCGAACCACGCTGAACGCGACGCGGGCAAACGTGTATTCCGCATGTTCCTTGGGCACTTTATTAGGAATCGCAGGCCCGGCGCACAAGAGGATGAGAATGATAGAACCCAACCCGATTCGCTTTATCATGGGAGACTTGCAACAGTATACGCCCAATGCGCTTCGTTGATCGAGTAATTGCTGGTTTTTTACCCTTAGTTCCAAAGGGCGTCGTTGGCCGCGTTGCCCAACGTTACATTGCCGGCGAAAACATGGCAGACGCCATTCGCGTCGCGCGCAGTCTCAACGCGCAGGGTTTTCGCGCGACAATGGATATCCTCGGCGAAGATGTTCACCATCTCGACCAGGCGCGGGAGGCCGCCGAAAACTATAAAAAGTTGCTCGACGAGCTGCACCGCGAAAAAATCGACTCCAACGTTTCGGTAAAGCTCACCCAGCTTGGCCTCAAGGTCGACAAACAAGAATGTCTCGCTCTGGCGGATTCGGTTGTAAGACGCGCGCAGGAACGCGGCAACTTCGTCCGCATCGATATGGAGGACTCTTCGTGCACTTCAGACACGCTGGGAATCTATGCGGAGCTTCATCGCAATCACGAGAATGTCGGAGTTGTGATTCAGGCCTATTTGCATCGCACCATGGACGACGTCTCGCGATTGATGGATACGAAGCCGAATTTCCGTCTCTGTAAGGGCGTGTATGTTGAGCCCGCGGCTATCGCATACAAGGATATGTTGAACATCAATCGGAACTATCTGATGCTGCTGGAGCGGCTCCTGCGATCCGGCATTTACGTCGGAATTGCGACTCACGATGAGCACCTCGTCCAAAGAGCACAAAAATGGATCGCTGAACTGAGTCTTCCCGCAACGGTCTATGAGTTTCAGATGCTGCTTGGTGTGAATGAGCCATTACGGAATCGGATTCGCGCGGCGCGCCATCCCTTGCGCGTCTATATTCCCTTCGGCCGGGACTGGTACGCGTATTCGGTGCGGCGGCTGCGCGAAAACCCGCGGCTTGCCGGCTATGTCCTCAAAGCCATGTTCACCCGTTAGTCTGCTAAGCTTGCTGCTGCCATGAAGATCGTCCTCTTGGGAACCAGTTCTGCAGTGCCGACACTCACGCGCGGCCTTTCATCCACAGCACTTGTACGCGAGGGGGACGTTTTTCTCTTCGATTGCGGCGAGGGAACGCAAATCCAGTTGATGAGATCGGGCGTGAAACGCAGTCGCATTCACAGCATCTTTATCGGTCATCTGCACGGAGACCATCTTTATGGAATTGCCGGGTTGATCAGCACACTCCATCTGGACGGACGCGTTGAACCGCTCAACGTTTTCGGACCAGAAGGCCTGCGCGGCTATTTGAGCGCTTCTTTCCGCAACTCGGACTTGCAACAGTTCACCTACAAGCTCACCGTACAGGAGTTTCCTCGCGGGTACCGTGGACGTGTGCTGGATGGTGAGGACTACTACGTCGAGGCACTGCCTCTCGACCATTCGATCTTTTGTCTGGGCTGGAGGTTTCAGGAGAAACCCAAGCCAGGCACATTCGACCTGGAGGCAGCGGAGCGGCTCGGAATTCCTCGCGGCCCCCTCTACGGAAAATTACAACGTGGCGAGAGCGTCAAGCTTGACGATGGCCGCACGATCGCCTCGGAGATGGTCGTGGGCCCCGAACGTCCGGGAAAGTCCGTGGTTTATTGCCTCGATACTCAGTTCACGGAGCGCTCCGTGGAATTGGCCGATCGCTGCACCGCGCTTATCCACGAAACGACATTCGGACCGGATGCCATCGACATGGCGCGCGAACGCAAGCACTCAACGATGGAAGATGCCGCTCGCGTCGCGAAGGAAGCTGCCTGCGAGATGTTAATCGCCACGCACTTCAGTTCGCGCTACGACGGCCGTCAGGTGAAGAAGATTGCCGACGAGGCGCGTGACGTGTTCGAGAACATAGAACTCGGAAAGGATTTGCTGGAGATTGAAGTGTAGCGGCAGTGGGCAGGGCTTTAGACAATCGCACCTTCGAACGTGGATTTCTCCGCTCGAGCGATCATCACCGGAACCGTTTCCCCAACACGCGCATTCCCCTGAACCGCCACTTTTGCATTACCGCGGGTTCGCCCAAACCCTTCCTCTTCGATAAGCACATCCTGAACAGTGCCGGTCCAACGCTGACGTTTTTTTGCGGCGATGCTTTCCATAAGCGAGAGGCACTCCTGGTGCCGCTCTTCGATCAACTCTTCGGGAAAGCCTTCCAATTCGGCTGCAGGCGTGCCGACACGCGGCGAATACTTAAAAACGAATCCGAAGTCGAAGCCAACTTCTTCAATCAACGAGAGCGTCTCGCGAAAATCCGTGTCGGACTCCCCCGGAAATCCCACGATCACATCCGTGCTTATCGTCATTTCCGGCATCGACCGGCGTAGCTTTCGAATCAACTCCAGATAGCCCTCGCGCGTGTAGTTTCGCTGCATCTTCTTCAACATCACCGTTGAACCCGACTGAACGGGTAGATGCAACGCTTCGCAAACCTCCGGCACATCAGCCATTGCCTGAATCACGCGGTCGGTCATGTAATAAGGATGCGGACTGATGAATCGAACTCTTTCCACGCCTTCAACCGCGCCGACGGCCTCCAGCAGGTCTGCGAAGTCCGTTCCCTTCCCGCGGTTTCCATCGCGATGATAGGAATTGACTGTTTGCCCCAGGAGCGTGATCTCGCGAGCGCCCTCGCGCACGCGATCGCGCACTTCTGCGAGAACCTGTTCCATTGGGTGATAGCTCTCTCGCCCACGGACGTACGGCACGATGCAGTACGTGCAAGAGTAGTTACAACCTCGCATGATAGTCACGAACGCCGACACCTTATCGCTTGTTGACGGCGTGGCGTAGTCGAGATCATCTGCTTCGGGCCGCCGTTCCAGCAATCCTTCGACAAGCGTGCCGAAATCTTCGATCGATTTCGCACCGACAACCAGATCGATGTGTGGAAAGCGATCCTCGAGATATTCCTTCGTGCGTTCAGCCGCGCAACCGGTCACAACGACCTTCCGCCCGGGCTTCAGCGCTTTCCATTTCTTGAGGCGGCCAATCTCGGAGAACGCGCGATCTTCGGCATGCTGGCGTACGGTACAGGTGTTGACGAGCAGCACTGTCGCATCATCGGAGTCTTCAGTCTGCATGATGCCTCGCGCCTGCAGATGACGTCCCATTTCGTTGGAATCCGCCACGTTCATCTGGCAGCCGTAAGTGCGCACGTAATACTTCATAAGCCCCAACATTATACTTGCGGCATGCACGAAGTGCCGATCGAGGATTCCATCGACCTGCATACGTTTCAGCCGCGCGAAATTGCTCTGGTGGTGGAGGAGTATCTCTATCAGGCAGTAGTGAAAGGCTTTCGCGAGGTACGAATCATCCATGGCAGGGGCATTGGCGTACAGCGGGAAATCGTCCGGTCATTGTTGGAGAAGCACCCGAACGTTCGTTCTTTCCGTGATGCCCCGGACCGAGGATCGACAACAGTGTTTCTGGTGGAAACCTAAAGCTGTCCCTCTAAAGCTGTCCCTCTCCCTCCGGGAGAGGGTGCCGCGAAGCGGCGGGTGAGGGATTCTCATGCCTGGAGATCCCTCATCCGAGCGCACTGCCTCAACAGGTTCCAGACCTGGAGATCCCTCATCCGGCCTTCGGCCACCTTCTCCCGGAGGGAGAAGGGCTCTTACTTTTTGTGCTTCTCGATATATTGCTTCGCAAACTCTTCAAGCGTGGCCGACCGCAGGCCGATCTTCTGCGCTTCTGCCTTCGCCGCATCGAACGTCATGCCGTCGCGAAGGACCCGTCGAATCATAAAAAACCCGCCGACCCGATTTGCAGACCCGCAATGAATAAATACCGGGCGGTTCTTCGCATCATCGGTCAGCTTCAGGAATTCATCGGCCTGTTCATCCTTCGGTCCCGTCTGATTCGACACCGGGATGTTGAAGTATTTCATTCCCAGCTTCTTTGTCTCCGCTTCTTCCGCAGCAGCATCGAAACCTGCTTCTCCCGGCGTTCGCAGGTTGATGATGGTGTTGACGCCCTGCGTCTTCAGATCGGCCAACTGCGCCGGCGTTGGCTGACCGCCTGTGCAGAACTCGGTATTGATCTTCAGGAAGTTTTGAATTCCTGGAGCGGGCTGCTGTCCCATAGCCAGTGCCGCGAAAACAAGCAGCAGGAACGCCACAAACATACTCTTCTTCATGCTTCCTCCCTCGAATGCAGAAACTCTAAAAGATGAAGGCCGATCCGTCAAACACTCGAGCTGTTTTCGTGAGGCTTGTAACTGTGACGAAAACGTCACGACCTGGTCATGAAGCGATCATGGTTTGCGCGGTAGTTTGCCCTGTTCAAAACAACTGAGGAGGTCTGAGTACTGCTCGGACCACTCGGGAAATTAATTTGCTCCAAGGAGGAGAACAGGATGTTTCAACGCAAGCTTGTGATCACTCTGGCAATTGTGTTGGTCGCCACCAGCGCCGCTGCCTTTGGCACATTTAATTTTGGTGACTTCCGCGACAATCAGCTTGAGGCTCATTCTCAACAGCTGTTCGGGATAGTTAGCGCAGTCGGCGCTTCGTCTCGTGAAAGTATCTCCGCCGCCGAGGCGGAAGCCGATCCCACCAGGCTTGTAACCCTGGCAAAGGGCCTGAACGCCCGGGTGCTGGCGTCAAACGCGAGCGTGGGCGCAAACATCGACATGATGACGTTGTGGCCGGCTACCAACCCAACCCACATCATCGCCTGCAACGAGCAGGGCACGGCTCAAGTCGCCGTCCAGCGAATTCGGCTTTCGAACGGGCAGGCTGAGAACATTCTGACAGGGCTGAGTTCCTGCGATCCCGTACGCAGAACCGCGTGGGGAACTATCCTTGTTGGTGAAGAAGTCGGCAACACAGGATGGGTACTGGAAATTATCAATCCGCTCGCGACGACGAATGTAACCTTCAACAGAACGACGGGATTATTGAGCGGTACAGATGCGGCCAACATTGCGACACGTCCGGCTCTTGGGCGCAACGCGTTCGAAGGGCTTGCTCTGTACCCTAACGGTCTCCTGTACTACGGCGACGAGAACCGGCCCGCAACGGGTACCGGAGGCGGAGCATATTTCAGATTCGTTCCGACCACGCCGTGGGTAACCGGCACCATCACCAGCCTCTCTCAATCTCCGCTGACGTCCGGCACCATCTATGGGCTGCGGCTTGGGAAGCGGAGCGGTAACACCGACTACGGACAAGGAACCAATACCGGAAAGGGCATTTGGGTACCCATCCCCGGCGGTGGATTTAACGCAGATCTGAGAGCTTTTGCGGCTTCGTTGAAGCTGACCGGATACTATCGCCCGGAGGATGCGGAGATTGATCCCGAGGCATTAGCTCAGGGCCTTGTGCGCTTCTGCGGAAACAACACGGGCAATGAAATCGATGATAGCAACTTCGGAGAAACCATCTGCATCACCGATGGGACTCTCGCCAACGCGATGCTGAATGCGTCTGTGCCGGAGGCTCAGTACCTGGTCATCGGGACTCCCGATTTCGCAATGATGGACAACATTGCTTACCAGCCCGGTCGTGGAAACTGGATTATCCACGAAGATGGTGATGGCCCCGAAGTCGGTCGCAATAACGACCTGTGGTCCTGCGTCGACGATGGTGACGACGATGACAAGCTCTCGGATGGTTGCGCGAAGATTGGCACGCTCAACGACTTGACCGCCGAATGGACCGGAGGGTTCTTCGACGGCTCCGGCAACCACTTCTACGTCAGCATTCAGCACAACATCACCGGCCACGGTGTGATTCTGGACATTACGGGCTGGAGATAAAGAGTTAGAGAAGAGGTCGGAAGAGGAGGGTGCCGCGAAGCGACGGGTGAGGGATCTTCAGGCCCTGCGAATCCCTCATCCGGCCCTTCGGGCCACCTTCTCCCGGAGGGAGAAGGGTAGGCCTGCTAGGGTGGTCCCTCTCCCTCCGGGAGAGGGGCGGGTGAGGGATCTTGTCGTGCGTCCCAACACCCGTTAGTCTGCCCCGCCTTGTTTTCGCGGAAACCCAGTGTTAGATTTCGCGCAAACAGGAGCGATGTCATGAATACCCGCCTTTTGCAGAAACGTCTGGCGCTAAGCTGCCTTATTTCTTTCGCAGCGCTGAGCTCAACGGTCGTTGCGCAGAATCCGCCCTGTATCGACTACTCCAAAGATCCGGCAGGTTGTCAGCCCAGCACGTTCGATACACCACTGGGGCAAATGCCTTCGGTCCGTGTAAACCGCCAGGGCAATGTCGATCCCACGTCCTCGGAGGCAGATGCACGCGCAGGTGCAGCGAAGGTCGAGCAGGACCTTCACCTGTTTCGCAACTTCGAGCACCTTCATTGGGTCTTAACCGTACCTTCCGTTCCCGATCCCGCAAATGGGGGCTGGCGCGGAGGCGATCTTGACGGCGGCGGCGATGGCCGCGGGCTTGGTATTGCCGGCAACTGTATCTACGTCGGACACGGCAATGGCGCGGGCGTGACCCACCCGATTACCATCTTCAAAATCCAGCCGAACCCTGAAAAACAGCCGCCCGTGAAAGTGGGTGAAATTCCCGCGATGGTCCAGGGCAACCAGGGCTTCGACGATCGCGAGCTTCGTGCGCTCGTTTACAAGACATCTGGCGGCGAGGATCGACTGATCCTCATTCGCAACGGCGGCACCAACACCATCGGGCGCATGGAAACTTACGTCGTTGACATGAACACATGCCTGCCGACTTCAAAAAGCGAAACACACGACTTCAATGGGCCGTCACACGAATTCTTTCTCTGGCATGATCCTACGAATCCGAACCGCGTTCTGGTTTATATGGCGATGTTCGCAGGAGGCGGACTTCCCGATCCGGAGCATCCCGGACTGAAGATTCCCGACGCGATCGTTCTCGCTGTCACGGATGAAAACACTGGAGACATGCTGATGAAACCCCGAGTGCTTGCTGGTTTCAGTCTGCAGGAAGTCGGCGGTCCTCCACCGAATGAAAGACCGGATGCCACGGGGCTATTTGCGGATGGACGATTTGCCGACTTCAGCGGTGTCAAAAATCGCGCAGGCGATGCCGGAAATTTTCAGAACCGGCAGAACAACGAACTGCACTCGCTGACTGTGTCCGATGACGGGGAGCGCGTTTATGTCGCCGGAGGAACGGCCGGCTTCTATGTTCTTGACTCGGAAGCGATCGCGCACCATCGCGATGCGGAACTTGCGGCGGGAACCGGAGGATGCAACCAGCGATCAACGATCGTGTCGACAAACGGCATCGTCGATGGTGCGAAGATCGCCGAAATCGCCAAAGACTGTCTGCACATGGTGGTGAACAACGATCCCGGCCTAAAAGCGTACCTCGCCTCGGATGCATCCGCGCAGGCGAAGGCTCAGCGATATCTGGTTTTAATGACACGATCGCGTTTCGATGTTCATCCTCCTTTCAATTCGAATCCAACGGGAATTCATAGCGCGGTCTTCGTTCCAGGACGCCCTGCCCTGGTGCGCGGGAATACAAAGAACCGTCCCGCATTCGTTTGGCTCAGCGACGAGAATGGCGGATGCCCTTTGATGCATGCGCGTGTCATGTCCGTTGAAGTGGAAACAGCGCCGATGATGATCGGCGCCTTTGCAATTCCCGACAACCAGATTGAAGAGTGCCTCGATCAGGCAATAACAGAGCCCAACGGCCAGCAACGACGGCGAGTGCCGCAGCAGAATCACAATCCGACGGTTTTCAAGAATCTTGTTTTCACGACGTGGTATGGGCATGGACTTCGCGCCATCGATATCTCGAGGCCGCAGACGCCGCGGGAAGTAGGTCATGCGCTGACGGTTCCACAAGGCGTCGCGCGCACGTATCCGGTCTTCAAGGACGGCCTGATCTACTGGGTCGACAACGACACGGGCCTGCATGTCGCTCGATATACGGGGCCGCGCGCCGATGAACTTCCCGGGCCGGGCTCCGGCACGTACGAAGGCAACGCAACGAGTCCTCATCGGTAAGCGGCCATGATTCGAACGTGGATAGTCACGGGAATAGCCCTGCTGGTAGCGTCTTCGCTTTCCGCCATGCTTCTGCAGAACACTCCGCAGGCACCGTCACGATCGGAGAATGAAGAGACCGCCTTCCTTTGTCCGATGCATCCGGACTTCACCCTGGATGTCGCCGGCAAGTGTCCGCGATGCGGAATGGCGCTGGTGAAGGCCGCAGCCTACGATGTGCGAGATTACAATTTGGAGTTTCGAACGATTCCCTCCGTTGTCGTCGCCGGCCAGAAAGCAACACTGCGCTTCAGAATTTCCCATCCGGGTTTCAATGCGGTGATCGAAAAGTTTGAGGTCGTCCACGACAGGAGGTACCACCTATTCGTGATCAGCCAGGACATGGAGTACTTTCAGCATATCCACCCGGACGAGCGTCCCGATGGGACATGGACCATCGACGTGACGCTGCCGAAACCCGGGTACTACAAAGTCCTGTCCGATTTCCTGCCTTCCGGCGGCTCGACGCAGTTCATTGCGCGGCCACTGATCACGGCGGGCTATATGGGTGACCTCGCCGCCGATAGCGCGCATCTTGTCCCGGATACCGTCTTCAAGAAGTCCGTGGATGATCTGACGGCAGAAGTCTCTCTGGACCCGCCAACTTTTGTCGCGGGGCTATATGGACACCTCAACTTTCATTTGACCGACACCAGCACGGGCCGGCCCGTGACGGACTTGCAAACCTACCTTGGAGCGTTCGGACACACGTTGATCATGAGCGAAGACATGGTGGACTACGTCCATTCACACCCCATCGACATTTCTGCGTCCGACGAGAATGGCCCGAAGCAATTCATGCTGCCTCCGGATGTCGATCCGGAGAAGCTGCGTGGCGGTCCGGATGTGACGTTCGAAGGCTTGATGCCGAAACCGGGGCGCTATCGTGCGTGGACGCAGTTCCGCCGTAACGGCAAGTTGTATACGTTTGCAACCACGTTCAGCGTGGCGGCGGAGTGAAGATTGTGGGGCGGAGATTCATCACGCTTGGCGCCTGCGTTGGCGTGCTGCTTGCGTCTCGCCTTGTTCTCTCTCACGAAACTACAACGACAACGGTGTTATTCGATCGTGAAGTGGTTCGAATCCTTGATCAGCACTGCGTCATGTGTCACAGCGACGGAGCGATATCGTTTCCCCTTTCCACTTACGAGCAGACATGGCTGCGAGGACGCTCGATTCGAGCAGAAGTCCTCCGTCGGCATATGCCGCCGTGGGCTGCGATTCCAGGGTACGGCGACTTTGCAAACGACAACAGCCTGACGCTGCGAGAAGTTCAATTCATGGTGTCATGGGTGGAGGGCCTCGGCCCGCGCAATGCAGGAACCGTTTTTCTGAACGTGCAGGATCCCGGCGCCCGCCCTCCACAGGAGGTTCGCGCTCAGGCCCACACCGGACACTGGCAACTTGGCCAACCGGCGGTAACGCGAACGCTGAGCTCAAACGCCATCCAATCGGATCAGGCCGATCATGTGCGTCGAGTTGTCGTCGATCCCGGATTGCAAACCGAGCGGCGAGTCCGGGCCGTGGAGTACGTGCCGGGCGACAGACGTGTCGTGCGCGCGGCGTTCTTCACAGTTCAGGAAACTGGCCAATGGCTGGGAAGCTGGACGCCGTGGTACGCGTATACACTGCTTCCGGCCGGCACTTCCTATCGGCTGCCTGCAGGCTCGCACATCGTGGCCGAAATTCACTATCGGGGAGTGAAGGAAGCCGTCAGCGATCAAGGCACACTCGGACTCTTCTTTGCGGATCAACCGACAACCTCCTCGGTTTCGGATCTTGTGCTCGAAGCTAAAGGCGACGTTGCAGCGGGTGCGGCATCGCAACGATTCCGAGCCGAGAGACGATTGACCACAAATATTTCGGCGCTCGCATTGAGACAGGAAACGCTTTCCGGAATTCAATCCATCGAAGTCTCCGCGAAACGAGCGGATGGCAGCACTCAAGTGCTGCTTTTTGCCAGGGATTTTCCAATCGCGTGGCCATCGCCCTTCATCTTTAAAGAGCCGGTCCGTTTGCCGGCAGGCACAGTGCTCGCGGTGACTGCCTATTATGCCAATCCTTCCGCGATGCCGCAGCCGGGGGGAATCCGACTGACGATCAGCCGATACTAGCGGCCTGATACAATCCTCGCTATGAATCCGCAAAACCGGTGTAACGCTGGCATCATTCTGCCGATGATGTTTTTTCTTCACGCGTGCTCAGGGCAGGACACAACGGTTGCGTCTCAAGGACCGAGAGTCGTCGCAAACCCACCGCAAAAGATTCTCTTCATCGGCAACAGCCTCACTTATTCCAATGACGGCATCTATACCCATCTTCAAAAACTGACCGCATCAGCTGCGCCACCGTTGACGATCGAGGCAGATAAGGCTGTCGTTGGAGGCCAGTATTTCAAGTCGCTGTGGGAAACATTTCCCGAACCACGCCGCGCCATTGCCCGAGGTTATGACGTCGTGGTTCTTCAGGAGGATTTACCGGAGACGAAGGTCGCGGACTTCAAGGAATACGCAGCCAGATTTGTAGAGGACATTCGCAAAACGGGCGCGCGGCCAGTAATGCTGATGGCATGGGCTTACCGGCGCCTCGGCTGGATCTCAATGGCGGAAATCGCTCAGGTCCATCGCGAAGTGGGGAAGGATCTCGGCGTGGATGTCGCTCCGGTTGGGCTGGCCTGGGAACGCGTCACCAGGGAGCGTCCGGACCTGAATTTATTCAAGGAAGACTTCGAACATCCAAATATTCATGGGACTTATCTCGCAACCGCCGTGGTCTATGCGACTGTATTTCGCCGGAATCCTGCCGAACTCAGCTATGTGCCGTCCGGGATCACTCCGGAAGCAGCAGCGTTTCTTCGCAAGATTGCCTGGGAGACAGTCGAAGGGTATTCGAAGTAAAGGCACGATTCTCGGGAACCTCAATTGACTATAATTTTTGGCCCTGCTAACCTCGTTCGGTCACGCTGGCGCCATTGCCCGCGTGCGTATTGCTCCTCAGTAGCTCAATGGCAGAGCATCCGGCTGTTAACCGGAGGGTTGTAGGTTCGAGCCCTACCTGAGGAGCCTCTGTTTGTTTAGTTTACGAACGTATTTGCCACGCCTGCTTGCCCTTGGGTCAGTTTTTGGGTCACCTCCACGCCACTAAAAGCCTCGTCAATCAGCTTGATCGCCTGCTTCTTGTGGGTCGGAGAAAGGTGGGCGTAGCGCACAGTCATCTTAATGCTCTTGTGTCCCAACAACTCCCGAACACCGGGTCTGACGATTGCACTTCTACGAGACACCGACTGCACGGCAACTGAAACTCGGTCGCTGAAGTGCAATTCGCAGCGTTGAATCGCTTCGGCTCCGCCAAGGATCGCGATCAATATAACAGCAGGGTCGAATGTACTTATGGACGACATCCGAGCCAGCATCGGAGCTGCTAAACGACGGCGCAGGAAGTCAAGCAGATGCTTAAGGACGTGGGTATCTTTTAGGGCATTGGCGGAACACTGTGCTCATCCATAGGATAAGCACTTCTATAGAGGTTCCGATGAAGAAGTTTTTCGCATTAGCTGCAGTCCTGGTGCTCGTTTTCGTTGGCACGCTTGCCGCGCATCATTCCTTGGCCAGCTTCGACACATCAAAGCCGCTTCATGTGAAGGGAACGGTCGTCGTGTTCGACATGATCAATCCGCACTCCCTCATAGAACTGGATGAGAAGAAAACGGACGGCACAGTTCAACGGTGGTTAGTGGCCGGTCCATCGATCGCTCAATTGGATCGCTTGGGCATCGGAAAGGACACCTTCAAGGCCGGGGAACTCCTCGAGGCCTGCGGTTTTTCTCTTAAGGACGGGCAGACGACCAACACCTCTGCCGACAAACCGGGGAAAGTCCTTAACGGGCTTCTTCTTGTGTTGCCGGGCGGGAAGCGAAGGTTCTGGTCGGACTACGCACAACTCCAGGTGTGCATGAATCCGGGTGAGACTCGGGAATCTATCGCCTGGTAAACGTCCCCCGAAACTCGGGCCCCGGATTTGTTACATCGGTGTGGAGTGCGGAAGCAATGTTCAAGGAGGAACTCCAACTCCTTTACACCATCGCCCGCGCGCTCAGAGAAGAGCGCCAGTATCGGCGACATGCTCTCTTTGAAGACGCAGTTTTCAGTCTCGCGTTCGTGTTCTTCATCGTTAGCTTCTGTTCAGCGCCAATGCGTAGGAGGTAATCCCTGTGCCTGGGTCAGCTCACGTGTGAATTCTTTTCACACGTGCAGGATGCTAAACCCCCAGCAAACCACAATTTTAGTTTGGAATGGTAAATGCCATGTGGAAACAGATCCTGTCGACCTAGCGCGCTTGGCCGTGAATACTCAACTCCGGGCCCCGTCTATGGTTCGATAGCTCCCCCCAGGAGGTTCTATGATGCGGAAAACGGTGTCATCGTTTTGTGGCGCGATTGTCCTTGGCATCACTGTAATTGCTTCGCAGACACCGGAATCCGTTGCCGGAGACTGGGCAGGTGATCTCGTTCTTCAGGGCACGGCGCAATTTGCAATGCTTCACATGTCTGGTTCCGGCCCGAGCTATGAGGGGTCACTCGAACTGCCCTTCATGGGCGAGAAAGCGACGCTCAACGGCTTCAATCGAGATGATCGGAGCCTCGTGTTCACCGCAAGCAACTCGACCTATTCTCTGCACTTTGTCGGAGAGGTTAAGGGCGGCATGTTCGAGGGGAGTGTTCAAGACGGCCCAACCAACGTTTCGGGTGACCGCTTCCGCTTTGCACACCTGGCGCGCATTGACTTCTCGAAGTACACCGGCGGCTACGATCTTGGCGGAGGCCGCGTCATCTCCATCAGTCCCATTCCCGAACAGGACATGGGAGCGATAGCGGCGTCGGTCGTTCAGTACACCGACACGGGTAATGGGCGATGGGGAACACTTTTCCCAATTTCTCCAACGCGGTTTATTTCGGGAGGCCCTGCGGCCCGGGTTTTCCCGGCCGAGATCGACGTGTCGTTCTCCACAAATCGACAGGGACAGATCACGGGGTTGATATGGCGGGAAACGAATCGGCCCATGGTGCGTGCGTCCAAAGCAAACGCGTATCCGGAGGAAGAAGTACGATTCACAAACGGTGGCGTCTCCCTTGCGGGCACTTTGATGACGCCCAAGACGACAGGTCGTCATCCTGCCGTAGTGTTGACTCACGGTTCGGGCCCGCAACTTCGGCAACGCGGGATACTGGAACAGTTGTTTGTGCGATCTGGATTTGCCGTGTTGACCTACGATAAACGCGGCATGGGAGGCTCTGGCGGCAGTTGGCAGAACTCCTCTTTCGAAGACCTCGCCGACGATGCTGTCTCCGGCGCGCGAATGCTTCAGACTAGGCCGGACGTTGATCCTAGACAGATTGGTTTTTGGGGACTCAGTCAGGGGGGGTGGATTGCGCCGTTGGCGGCCGCACGATTCGGCGAAACCGCGTTCGTAATAGCTGCCTCGGGCGGTGGCCTATCCCCTGAACTTCAGGAGCTGCTGGATACAGAAGACGAACTGCGTGGCGCTGGCTTTCCGCCCGCCGAGATTGCGGATGCCATCGCCTTCCAAAAGACGAAGAATGCATTCATGAGGTCCGGGGAGGGATGGGACCTGTACCAGACCATGCGCCAGCGGGTCCAAAACTTGAAGTGGTATCACTACGGGAATACGGACGCCTGGGGTCCCGCCACTGCAACGAATCCTTACTGGGCCAATCAGCGACGCATCTATTTCTATGATCCAGCATCGGCACTCGAAAAGCTCGCCTGCCCTGTGCTCTTCGTCTTTGGGGAGTTGGGCAGTTCTCCAACAACTGTGATGGCAAACGTTACGGCTGTGCGGTTCTTGACCGAAAGGGCGGGCAACCAGGACGTCACCATCAGCGTTATTCCGAATGCTGGTCACAATCTCTTCTTAGAAGAAAAGGACGCCGCCAAAGCGCTGACCGAAGAGCGGCTGCGGTACGCGCCTGGTTATCCTCAGGAATTCGTGAAGTGGGCGCGAAATCGCATTGATCGACGGCATCCACCAGAAACGCATTAGGTTTTTGACGCGACGCGCATTCCCTGGGTAATCGGCGAACATGATGAAGAGAGTTCGGTCCAATTGACGTAATGTTGGCAAACCGTAGACATCTGAGGGTGTTTGTCAAGCCCTCGATTCACAAGCCGTGCTCAAGATTTCCACAAGAGCGTCCGGACCTGGTTTGTTCAAACCCTTGGCCAGATGTGATCCGCGCTTAGTTAGCGATTGCACATACAAACTGTCATTGTAAGGCGTGCGATCCTTCCAGCACCGGAACATCATGCGAATCCATTTGTATGCAAGCGCTCGAATGGCCGTGTGATGGTCGTTGCCTCGTGTGCGTTGCTGCTGATAGTAGAGTTTGGACCAGGAGCAGAACTTCCATGAGTAGTTAGCAAACTCATGGAATGTCTGCAGCATAAACTTGGGACAGGCTAATCGCCGATGAACCCAAATTGTTTTACCGCTACGTTCCGTGACTGGCGCTATACCCGAGAACTCTTGGACCTCGAGAGCGGTTTGAAAACGATCCCGATCTGCGCCGAAGGCCGCCAACAACCGCGGGGCTAAGACTTTCCCCGCTCCCGGGAAACTTTCAAAGACGACCCGATCGGGATGCTGCTGAAAAACACGTTCGATCTCATGATCTTATTTTTCGACGGCTAGCCGTATTGGCCGGATTTGAGTTACCAATGCCTGTACCATCATCACGTTTGCCATCACAACCGGCCCGTCCAATGTCAGTGGTTGCGCCTTTTGGATTTGGTCTACTCGTTCGTTGAGCGCTTCATGGCTGGGGCGCCCATACTTCTCATAAAATTGACGAATCCGAAACGGCCGGCTCTTCTGCAACTCCACTAACGTCGGCCACTTCTCAAAGAATGCGCAGGCCTGTTCGCTGCCGAGGTTTCCTGCCCATTCCAATGCCTGCGGATAATAGGTCTTCAGCGCACTCGTGAGCTGATTAGTCCGGGCGGTCATATCCTCGACGAGCTTTCGGCGACCCTCAGTCAGTAACTGCAGAGTGCGCGTTTGCGCGTCACCCGGCGCCCAAGCTCGAAAGCGGTCCGGATTTTGCCGGACCATTTCGCCCAGCAGCTCCGCATCCGCGGGATCGCTTTTCGCTCCACTGGGATAGAGCGCCTTCCGATATTTCGCCAGGGACTGTGGATTGACCGGATAGATCGCCAGAAAGTCCGTGCTCATCAATGCATAGACCAACCATTGTTTGACCGAGCCTTTTTTCAAAGTTTCGGTTTGCTTCCCGATGGCGTCACCGGTTGCCAATCCTTTGAGACAAGCAATGCTACGTTGCACTTCAGTGGACATTTCACATTCGGAGATCGCTCAGGCTGCGAGCGGCCCAACATCTCAATTAGACGTCAATCTGGTTTGTCTAAGGAAGGCCAGACCGGCGGCC
>Ga0207641_10001149_pt1 | contig 26584 bp, 23 predicted proteins | sample KBSSwiS62_FD_184306 | JGI IMG/M metagenome (GOLD analysis project Ga0207641, IMG submission 184306) | Switchgrass rhizosphere microbial communities from Kellogg Biological Station, Michigan, USA - KBS Switchgrass S6-2 (SPAdes) (version 2) | ecosystem: Host-associated > Plants > Roots >... | reverse complement strand
AACCAAGAAATGCAAATTCAGGAAACATGGCCACACTGATCTTTCTCATACCTATATAGTGATTCAATCCATTAATGATATCGATTTGACCCTTGATGTCATTCAGCCAAATCTTCATCGTCAGCCCTTCTGGATATTGCGGAGCAAATAGATCGATACGCCAGATGGGAACAAAAAAAGTAGCTATCAGGGAGAGTGAAGCTATTGCAACAATTATTCTTTCTATCTTAGTTAGCTTATTCATTTGTCTTTTTAAATGAGCAAGTCTTCCGCCAGCTCTATGCAAACAGAAAACTATTTCTTTCTTTTAATTCTTTACAGGCGGAATCAATACGGCATCTACTATATGTACCCAACCGTTGGAGGCACGTACTGATGCAACAATATTCGCTGTACCATTCAGTGTAATTTTTCCGTCCTTTACACTTAATGTAACATTATCGCCATTCACCATACCAAGCGTCTGACCATCATGCAGCATATCAGTTGATAATGCAGAAGTGGTTACATGGTATTGCAAAATATTCTGCAGGTCTGCTTTCTTTTCATCCTTCATCAAACCATCAACTGTGCCGGCAGGTAATTTATTAAATGCATCATTGGTTGGTGCAAATACAGTGAACGGTCCTGCATTGGAAAGCGCAGTAACAAGCTCAGCTTGTTTTAGTGCGGCAACCAATGTTGTATGATCTTTCGAACCCACTGCCACTTTCACTACATCCTTTTGTGATACATCATCCTGCACCGCTTCCTGTCCCACACTTTTTACTGCTGCTTCTTTTGATTCTACAGCTGTTGATTCATTTGAACTATTGCATGCACTGAATATCAAAACCAGTACAGCTATTGGAAAAAAGCGAACTATCTTTTTCATGATTGTTAGTTTTAAATTTTTCAGGAAGACAATCGCTGGTTGATCATGAATTACTAATTTATTTGTTTGCTACTGCAGTGCTATCTGTTTTACCTGTACCAAATGAGATCTGCACATTGGAACCTGCGGGGCTTACTCTTATATATCCCTGCATTTCCTGGTGAAGGGCAGAACAAAAATCAGTGCAATAGAAAGGAAATATGCCAACTCGTTCAGGTTTCCAGGCAAGTGTTTGTGTTTCACCGGGCATGACCAATAACTCTGCATTGTTTGCACCCTTTACCGCAAACCCATGTGGCATATCCCAATCCTGCTCAAGATTCGTAATATGGAAATAAACTATATCACCCATTTTTACACCTTCAATATTATCAGGTGTAAAATGTGAACGGATAGATGTCATATAAACATGCACTTCATTTCCTTTACGTTCTACTCTTGCAAACTTATCACCCAATGCTGCGAATTGATTTTGGTTTTCTTCTATCTTGTAGATCTTTTGACTGTTCTTCATTATCAACTCAGCAGGTATTGCTTCTGCGTAGTGCGGTTCGCCAATTGTGGGAAAGTCAAGTAAGAGTTTCATTTTGTCTCCTTCAATAGAATATAATTGTGCACTTTGAGCAAGCTCTGGTCCTGTTGGCAGGTAACGATCTTTAGTGATCTTATTATAAGCGATCACATATTTACCCCATGGCTTCCGGGTTGGTCCGCCCGGAACACTCAGGTGACCTATAGAATAATAAGTAGGTACACGATCAACTACTTCAAGTGTTTTTACATTCCATTTTACAATTTCAGATGATACAAAGAAAGAAGTATAAGCAAACCCTTTATCATCAAATTCTGTATGCAAAGGGCCAAGACCTGGTTTTTTTACCTCACCATATAAAACTGCATCATATTTTAATACTGGGATGCCTTCATATTCACCTTCAAAAGTTTTGTTAGCAATTGCCTGCTGCATTTTTGTAAAAGAAAATACAGGGATCGTAGCTGCCAGTTTACCACTAGCAACAATATATTCTCCCGTAGGATCTGTATCACAACCATGCGGTGATTTTGGACATGGTATCATGTAAACCATATCGGCCAGTTCTTTTGAATCAAGTACGGTAACCTCAGTTTCGATAACAGAAGTAGCACTATGCTTCTTTTCATCATAAATATTATGAGCATACTTTACGGATTGCTTTTGTCCTTTACCGGCTTTTAAATATTCTTCAGCTTTTTTCCAGTTTACAGCAATAATAAAGTCTTTGTCCTTCTGCGATGCATTTACTTCCAGTAATGTATTTGCTCTTTCTGAATTATAACAACTAAAAAACATCCATCCATGTGATTTTCCTTTTCCGGCACGTGCCAGGTCAAAATTTACTCCCGGCATCAAGATCTGGAAAGCAATCTTCATATTGCCGGTTGTTTTATCAACACTGACAAAACTCACAGTCCCTTTAAAATTACTTTTATATGTATTAATAGGAACATCACCGTTTGAATTATCCATAGGTATACTGAAACGGGTACCAGCAATAACATATTCGGAGTTTTCCGTAATAAAAGGTGATGAGTGGTTACCACCACTATTGGGAATTTCTATTATCTCAGCTGTGCGAAAAGTTTTAAGATCAACCCTTGCAATACGTGGAGTATTATTGCCATTTGCAAAAACCCAACGACCATCTTGTATACCATCTGTTTCTGATAATGCTATATGGTGAAGATCATCCCATGGAACAAAACCATGCGAAGTATTGAGCATTGGTTTTGTTTCTTCACTGTATCCATATCCTTTTTCAGGATCGACAGAAAATACAGGGATGACGCGGAATAAACGTCCCGATGGAATACCATAAACGGACATCTGACCGCTGAAACCACCAGATACAAAGCTGTAGAATTCATCATATTTTCCGGGAGCTACATAAACTTTAGCAGCTGCGTCGCCACTAACAGCTGATTGAGTTCCTTTAGGTTTACAGCTCTGCAACCATACGATTGGAAAAGCTACCGCAACAAGCAATAGCCTTTTGAAAGAGAAGTTCATGTTATTTGTTTTTTCGTTGTGAGTAATTGTTTTCTATTGATAAATTCCAATCGCTGTTCTCGTTATAATAAATAATATAAAGCAGCTAAAAATTATTTTTCGCCATCATTGTTTCTCATGAATTCCACAACTTTCCTGGCATCTTCCTTACTCAGATTTTGATTAGGCATACGTACCATACATTGCTCTAATAACTTTTGTGCTTCTGGATCAGTTTCAAGCATCATGTCCACATTCATTGCCATATTCATGATCCATTCTGGTTTTCTTCTCTTAGTTACGTTTTTCCAACCCGGTCCAACCAGTTTCTCTTCGGTTAGCCGGTGGCAGCTCTGGCATTTTAATTCATAAATATTTTTACCTCCAGTTACCCATTCTGCATTTAATGGATTGGTAACAGCTATGTCGCCTTCTTTTACTTCTGTTCCATGTGTTTCAGGTTGATTTTTTGTTAACTCCTGTACGTCGAGTGGTTTAGCATCTTTAACACCTTCACCGCAAGCAGTAAATAAAAATGCACCAATGAAAACAAGAGCACCAACAAAAACAGATTCAGATTTCATATAATAATTTTTTATTTTGATTAAAGGACATTAACCTCTTATTTAAGACAACAAATGTATTTTGACTGGTATCGACCAATCATGACATGTGTCAAAAAATGGGATGAGTTTAATCACCTGCACACGAAAACAGCAAGATTAATTTTGATAAAATTTTTTCATGTTTTTATCCAAATCATTTGGATATGCCTTGCGGGGCATATTATACATAGCAGTCATGCAGGATGAGAATCGAAAAGTTCAGATCGATGAGATCGCAACGAAGCTATCTGTGCCCAAACATTTCCTGGGAAAGATCATGCAGCAGATCGTTAAAGCAGGCCTCCTAAAATCTACTAAAGGTCCTTATGGAGGGTTTTCCCTTGCAGCTGAAACACTGAATACGCCTGTGGCAAAGTTAGTCGAGATCACGGATGGAATGGAACAATTTAGTATGTGTGTTCTGAGTTTTAAATATTGTAATGGATTAAATCCTTGTCCGCTTCATTTTGAAATGGAAAATGTAAAAAAGAATTATTTAAATGTTTTTAGTAAAAACACTTTGGGAGATCTGCTGAAAGACGGCAAAAGCGAACTTCTTAAAAGTCTCGCGGTTGTTTAATCATTTCTTTGATGACGAAAATCATATTTTCCGTTTTTTTATCTTTTTAATATTGGTTAGTGATGAGAGGAGAAAGAATTATGTATCAAAATATTTATAAAATAGAACCCTCTTCCTTTGTGACAGATATTGTGGTCCATGATTACCGGACCGCAGATGTGTTTAGAAAATATGATATTGATTTTTGCTGTGGCGGCAAATGGCCGCTTGATATAACCTGCCAAAATAGAAATTTAAATACAGAAGAAGTTATTGGTGAACTTCAAAAAATTATAAATCAGTCCCCATCAAATGCCGCAATTGATTTTGACAGTTGGGAAATCGATTTTTTAGCCGACTATATACTCAACGTCCATCATAGTTACCTTAAGAGAGCATTACCAGAATCCAAACAACAGGTGGATAAGTTTTTGGTTGAACACAGGAAAAAATTTCCTGAACTGGAAGCGATTGAAATTATCATGAACCAGTTCATTAATGAGATCCCGCCGCACATGAGGCAGGAAGAGGAAATATATTTCCCTTATATAAAACAAATTTATCATGCATATAAGCACCATGAATCTTATGCAAGACTCTTAATAAGAACATTACGTAAACCTATTGAAGAAGTAATGCAAAAAGAACACGACACAACGGGATCAAAGTTGAATAAGCTTAGATCAATTACAAATAACTATACTCCTCCGGATAATGCATGTATAACCCACAAGATCACATTTGCCAAATTAAGAGAGCTCGATAAAGACCTGATCCAGCATATCCATCTTGAAGGCAATATTCTTTTTCCCAAAGCGATCAAAATGGAACAGGAGTTATTGCAGGACAGATAAATCTTAACATTCTTTTGCCTTTGCCATTAATCATATTCTACTTTGACCTAAATCATTATTTGTAGCCAATCGTCACAGTAGGTTTGCTTTAAAGAATTCTGTTATGTCGCTAAAAAGTAATAAACCCATAATCTTTACCACAGAGCTTTATTGGGCTGGTGATAAGGTTGGAATTGTGAGTTCACCGTCATTAAAATCCTTTTCGGTATCTACCCCACCGGAATTTGGTGGACCGGAAGGTGAATGGAGCCCAGAGCATTTATTTCTCAGCTCAATTACAAGTTGCTTTATGAGCACCTACCTGTCATTTGTAAATAAAATGAAAATTGAAAATACCGGCTTTGAATGCACTGCAACGGGCCAGGTAGAGATAGTAGATGGCAAATATAAATTCACTTATATACATATTTATCCAAAAGCATTTGTGGGCAACGATGCTGATGTTGAAAAAGCAAAAGTGGCAATGGAAAAAACAAAAAAGTATTGTCTTATCTCTAATTCTGTTAACGCCGAGATCGTGCAACACCCTGAGGTCGCGATTGCAAAACAGCATGCTGTGATCAATTCAGCAGCTTGATCATTAATATTTTTAATTACCAAAACAAAAAATTATGAAAGGGCTTGTGATCTATAAAGGCAAATACGGGGCTACCAAACAATATGCCATGTGGATAGGCCAGGAATTACAATTACCAGTGGCCTCCGCTGACCGGTTCCATATTGATGAGCTACCCAAGTACGATTATTTTATTCTTGGTTCAAGTGTATATATTGGAAAACTTGAAATAAAAGACTGGTTGAAGAAAAATTTTAATGTACTGCAAAATAAAAAGATCTTTTTCTTCCAGGTAGCAGCATCACCAGTTGAACAAATAGAAAAAAGACAGAGCTATAATAAAGCATCTCTTCCTACTACTATTATAGAAAAGATCCAGTTTTATTATTTACCCGGAAGAATGATCATGAGAAATCTTTCCGCATGGGACAGGTTCATGCTTAAAATGGGTGCAAAACTTGCAAAAGATCCCGTGGAGAAAAAAACAATGCTTACCGACTTTGATCATGTGAAAAAGGAGAATATTCTTCCTCTCATTGAAGCTATCACGATACTTAAAGGAGTGAATGAACCCGAAATGGTGTTGTTATAACTATATACCCAATTTTTACATTTTATTCTTTTAGAGACATTGGTTACTTTGGGGGTTAAATACTTATTAGTTTATCTATGCTTGGCCAGGCGCACATGACATCGCTGTTTGAAAATGCAACCGAAGGTATTATTCTTACGAACGGACGAGGGTATATAGAGCTTGTAAATCCTGCCGCCGAAAGAATGTTTGGTTATACTGCAAACGAATTGAATGGCCAGCCGGTTGAAATATTAATTCCGGGATCTTTCAGACATGGTCACCAGGAATTACGGGAAGGTTTTCATAAAAAGCCTTCCAATCGTTCTATGGGCGCCAACAGAGATCTTTTTGCATTAAAAAAAAATGGAGAGGAGTTTCCTGTCGAAATAAGTTTAAGTCATTATAAAAAAAATGATGAGCTTTTTGTCATCGCATTTATTGTTGATATTACTTTAAGAAAAGAAGCTGAGCGGACTTTGGTGAAGAAACAAAATGAATTAGAAAAAGTGACTTTTGAGATCAGAAAACTTAATACCGAACTTGAAAAAAAGGTAGACGAACGGACGCATATTCTCAAAGAGGCCCTGGAAAAACTGGAACAGTCGCAAACGGAACTACACGAAGCGCTGGATAAAGAAAAACAGCTGAATGAAATAAAGGGCCGTTTTGTATCCATGGCATCTCATGAGTTCAGAACGCCGCTTAGTGCCGTACTCTCTTCAGCTGCGTTGCTTTCAAAATATACAAAAGAAAATGACCAGGAAAAAAGGAATAAACATATTGACCGGATCAAAGATTCTGTAAAACATCTTAATGACATTTTGGAAGATTTTCTTTCCTTAGGAAAACTTGATGAAGGTCGCATTAGTACCGATCCATGCGAATTCAACCTTTCGGAAATGATAACGGAAACTCTATCCGAAGTGAAAGTAGTATTGAAGCCCGGGCAAAAATTCAATTTTAAATATGAAGGGGAAGAAATGATAAATGCCGACAAAAAATTGCTGCGGAATATCCTGACCAACCTGGTAAGCAATGCAGCCAAATTTTCAGAAGAAGATTCTCCTATCACCATTTCGGCAAAGAGTGACGGTGAAAAAAATATAATAACGGTAGCAGATAAAGGAATTGGAATTTCCCAAAAAGACCAGGAGCATTTATTCACCATGTTTTACAGGGCATCAAACGTTACTAACATACAAGGAACAGGACTTGGGCTTCACATTGTAAAAAGGTACCTTGACCTGATCAATGGCACTGTAAATTTGCAAAGCACATTGGGAAAAGGCACTTCTATCACCATAACATTTCCAAACATTACAAATAATAACTCATGAAATCAATTCTTGTAATAGAAGACAATAAGGAAATCAGGGAAAACACAGCAGAGATTTTAGACCTTGCCGGGTACAAAACTTTTACAGCCGAAAACGGAAAAAAGGGAGTTGATATTGCCGTTAAAGAAAAACCAGATGTAATTGTTTGTGATATTATGATGCCTGAGCTGGATGGATATGGTGTGCTTCATATGCTAAGAAAGAATGAAACCACACAAACTATTCCCTTTATTTTTTTAACGGCAAAAACGGAAAGAAGTGATTTCCGCAAAGGAATGGAAATGGGCGCTGATGATTATGTTACTAAACCTTTTGAAGATATTGAGCTGTTGAATGCAATTGAGATGCGACTAAAAAAAGCAGAGATACTTGGAAATAAATATGCTTCGTCCCAGCAAGGCTTGTCACAATTCATAAAAGATGTAAAAGACAGTGGGTTAATGAAGCAACTTGCTGATCAATACAACATCGAATCGTATAATAAAAAACAATCTCTTTACCAGGAAGGAAAGCGGCCCAAACTTTTATTTTATTTAGTAAAAGGTAAAGTGAAAGGCTTTAAAACCCATGAAGACGGTAAAGAGTACATAACCGATCTTTTCAGTGAAGGAGATTTCATGGGTTATTCTGCTTTGATCGAGGATAAAAACTACGATGATAGTGCTATTATCCTTGAAGATTCCGAGATCATGCAAATACCCCGTGAAGATTTTCAAAAAATGATCTTTGGAGATTTGAGTATTGCTGCAAAATTCATCCGCATGATCACAAAAAATGTAAAGGATAAAGAAGAAAGATTACTTAATCTGGCTTACAGCTCTTTGCGTAAACGTGTAGCAAAAGCACTTGTTGATATCCGGGAAAAATTTAATACCAGCGGGCAAAATAAACCGATCGAAATTTCAAGGGATGACATTGCACATTATGTTGGTACCGCCACTGAATCATTGATCAGGACACTGAGCGATTTTAAAGCTGAGAAGCTTATTGAAATTAAAGAAGGAAAAATATTGATCGCAGATCTTGATAAGTTAAAGAATCTTCTATACTAAATAATCAAAAGGTTTCTAATTTTCACTTCAACTTTTTCTGCATTCGGGAGCACTGCATTTTCAAGTTGCACATTTAGTGGAATAGCTGGAACATTGGCTGCTCCTAAAACTTCAACTGGTGCGTCAAGCCATTTAAAACAATTTCTGGAGATTCTACCTGCTAAAGCTTCTGCAAATGAATTGTTTTGCTGTTCTTCTGTAAGTACCAAACATTTTCCATGCTTTTTTGCTGATTCAAATATCATCTCTTCATCTAATGGAAACAATGTTCTTAGATCTACAATTTCGATCTGCCCGGGAAATTTTTTTGCTGCAGCTTTTGCCCAATATACTCCCATACCATAAGTGATGATACAACAGCTTTCTCCATTTTCAATTTTACTTTTATCTGCGTTCACAACAATATTTGCTTTCCCAAAAGGGAGAATATAATCTCTTGATGGTTCAATTGACTTGGCATCTTCTGTACCCGGCACTTTACTCCAGTATAAGCCCTTATGTTCAAGCATCACAACAGGGTTATCATCATAGTAAGCAGCTTTCATTAATCCTTTCATATCTGCAGCATTTGATGGGTAGGCGATCTTAATTCCTTTTATTGAAAGCAATGTTGTTTCAACGCAACCACTATGATAGGGACCGCCGCCACCATAAGCGCCTATGGGTACACGAATAATAGTTGATACCGGGTATTTGCCACAACTTAAATAACATGATTTAGAAATTTCAGAAACGAGTTGATTGAAACCCGGGTAAATATAATCTGCAAACTGTACTTCAACGATCGGCTTCACTCCCACTGCACTCAAGCCAACTGTTGATCCGATTATATAGGCTTCCTGTATTGCAGTATTAAAAACACGGTGATCTCCAAATTGCTCTGCAAGTGTTGCCGCTTCACGAAAAACACCACCAAGCCTGCGACCAACATCCTGTCCGAAAAAAATACATTCAGGATGATCTTCCATTAATTCCCGAATAGCGAACAAAGCTGCATCAACCATGATTACCTTCTCTTTACCTGCAGAAATTCTCTCTCCTTTTTCTGCAGTCACAGATGTAGGAACAAAAACATATTCAGTTGCTTTCTCAATATCCGGCTCCGGAGAGTTTAACGCCTTCATAAAATCGGCACTTATTAACTCTGCCATATCGGTTTCCATTTTTTCCAGCTCTTCTTTACCGATTTCATTTTCCAGCAAAAGTTTTTTCAATTTCGGAAATGGATCATCAATTGCATCTTTTGCAAGATCTTCTTCTTTTCGGTAAAAATCTTTTCTTACTCCACTTGTATGATGATTCAGTAGTGGCACTTTTGCATGAACCAACCACGGGGTCCTGTTCTTTCGAACTTCATTGATCACATTACCCATTATCTTATAACAATGAGTGAAATCCGTTCCATCAATTTGTATTTTATTCAATCCTTTAAAACCATCCGCATATTCATAGGCGTTCATTGCTCTTGTTTCTTTAGCTGTTGCACTGATGCCCCAATCATTATCCTGTACCAGGTAAATGATTGGCAACTGTTTCAATACAGCAAATTGCAATGCTTCGCTTACTTCTCCTTCGGTCACACTTCCATCACCCAACGAACAAATCACAACCGGCAATTCGCCATTTTCTGTTTTTAGTAATAAGGGTGAATTAATGCTTTCGAGATATTGAATACCTTGTGCAACACCGGTAGTTGGTATTGTCTGCATTCCGGTTGCACTGCTTTGATGAATGATCTTCGGTTTATTTTCCTCTTTCGAATTGGGATGAGAATAATAGGAACGTCCTCCTGTAAAAGGATCATTGGCCTTTGTCAGCAATTGTAGCATTAGTTGATAAGGAGAATAATCAAGCCCAAGTAACATACTTTCATCACGATAATAGGGACTTACATAATCGCAATTCTTTAAATGAAAAGCCGTGGCCAATTGTATTGCTTCATGACCCCGTGAAGTTGAATGAACGTATTTACAAATTTGCCGGTTAGCATCATAGGTCTCTGCCATCGACTTTGCACAACACATCAACCGGAAAGCTTTCAGTAAAATTTCTTTTTCGATCATAGAAGCAAGGTAATTGGCAAAAATAAGGCGAACGAGTGTATGTGAAAATTAAAAGCCACCCCGGTTAATTGGGATGGCTTCAGTTGGTTTTGGTCTAAAAATTCTTACTTTATTTCTAATGATAATAAAGAGTCATCTTCAATAAATCCTTCCAGCTCATCTCCAACAACTAATTCTCCTACACCTGCTGGTGTTCCGGTAAAAACGAGATCCCCGATATTTACAGAAAAGTAATTGGAAATATAAGCAACAATGTTATCAAAGTCATGGATCATAAGGTTGCAGTTACCCTGCTGAACAAGCTCTTTATTTTTATACAAACAGAAATTAATATCCTTTTTATTCTTGATCGCTGTAAAAGGTATCCATTTACCGATCGCTGCCGAGTTATCCCATGCTTTTGCTTTTTCCCAGGGAAGTCCCTTTGCTTTTAAATCGTTTTGAATATCCCTTGCTGTAAAGTCAATGCCTGTGGTCACGGCATCATAATATTTACTTGCAAATTTATCCTGGATATATTTTCCATTTTTACTGATGCGCAAAACAAGTTCGCATTCATAATGCAGCTCATTAGTAAATTCAGGATAATAAAAAGGAGTGTGTGGCTGAAGCAAGGCACTCTTAGGCTTCATAAAAACCACTGGTTCATCTGGTATCTCATTTCCCAATTCCTTGGCATGAGCTACATAGTTACGGCCAATACAAAATATTTTCATACTCAGGCTTGTTTAGTTAAATACATCGGATACAACTCTCAAGGACTGTTCATCCCATATATTCAGGCATCATAAAAAACTGGATTTCGTGTGGCGGAAAGACGTCGGGGCTGCTAAAATAGGCAAACAGCCGGATATAACATAATCCCGGTAAATTTATTTAAACAGATAAATGCCCGGGTACTACTATTGGTTTTCCCTGTCAATACTTATCTTAGTTAGTTAAAACCTTTTTGGTGCCTGACCTCTTTACAAGCATAAAACAACCCATTTTAACGCGACTCGAAAATGAGCTTGACTCCCGGCTCGGCTATCATAATATAACACATACGCTGGATGTGCTGGAACAAGCCGAAATACTCGCGGATCAGGAAAAGGTCACCGATAAACATGATCTGCTATTATTGAAGACAGCTGCCGTCTTTCATGATAGCGGGTTTTTATTTGTGTACAAAAATCATGAGGAAAAAGGTTGCGAGATCGCCTACGAGTCTTTAAGAAATATATTCAGCGAAGAAGATATTAAAAAGGTCTTTGGAATGATCATGGCTACGAAGATCCCACAAACACCCAATACATTGTTAGAACAAATAATTTGTGATGCTGATCTTGATTATCTTGGGCGGAATGACTTTGAACCAATCAGCCGGAACTTGTATAAAGAGTTTTTAACTTTTAAAATAATTCCCGAAGACATCATTTGGGATCATATTCAGATCAGATTTTTTGAATCACATCATTATTTTACTGGTACATCTATCAGTAAAAGAAACGGAAAGAAATTGCAACACCTCAATATTTTAAAGGAAAGGAGCAACTGGCCAAAATGAGCAGAAAACCTTTTTTACATAAATTACTTAATGTAAGACCCTCGGAATGGAAAGTAGTATCGCAACTTTTCTGGCTCCAGTTTTTTATGGGTACGGGGATCGCTTTTTTCTTTACTGCATCATTTTCTCATTTCCTTGAAAAATTTTCTGCCTCACAACTTGCCTGGGTAATGATCGTTTCGTCACCTCTTTTATTTTTAACTGGGTGGGTATTCACTAAATTTGAACATCGGTTCCGTCTTACCCGTGTTGGCACAATCGTAATAATATTGATGGCTGTCAGCATTCTTACTTTACAATTAAGCAGCAATTGGATAAAAGGCGATTGGTTCTATTACCTCACGTTTGCATGGTATTATGTACTATATCTCGCAAGCAACCTATGTTTTTGGAGCATTACTTCTACTTTATTTGATGTTAGGCAAAGCAAACGGTTATTTGCAGTAATAAGCGCTGGAGATGTACCGGCAAAATTCATTGGCTATACGATGGCCTACTTTTTTGTGAAAACGATCGGCCCTTTAAATATGCTGTGGCCTGCATTTTTATTTATGCTTGGGGCTTTACCATTTTTATACCAGTTGTCGAAATCAGGTGTTGTTCATCATCATCAACATCATACAGATCATGTTGAATTTGTCCAGGGAAAAGGATTTAAAGTATTTGTTAAACGCTACACATTAAATACGCTTATCAGAAGATTGGCTGTTCTCACCTTTATTATCTCAGCCAGCCTTGCCATCATTAATTATGCATTTTATACCCAGGTAAAAGAGCAAAATCATGACGATAAAGAATTATCAACTTTTATCATCCTGTTTATGGCTGCTTCCCAGATCGTTGCTTTATTGGTAAAAATTATTCTCACAGGTCGTATCGTTACCTCGATCGGTATAAAAAAATCCTTATTAATAACGCCACTTGTATTATTGGGACTTTTGATAATTATTATTTCTGCACAATATGCAGCTAGTGGAAGCAAATTGGTCTTTTATGCATTCGGAATGGCAGCTATTGCTGTCGAAGTTTTACGAACAACGATCACTAACCCGGTTTTTTTAACTGTTATGCAACCACTGAACCCGAACGCAAGGTCAAAAGCTCATGCAATTGTAAAAGGGATCATGGATCCATTTGCTTTTTTATTCGCAGGAGTACTCCTGATCATAATAAATAATTTGAAACCGGGAAATGAACTATTAACTCTTTGTTACATCCTTGCGTTTTTCGGAATTAGTTGGATCGTTTCGATCTTACTCGTAAACAGATCGTATCATCATACCCTTTTAAAAGCGATCAGCAGTCGTTTCTTTAGCCAGGAGGAATTCAAACTTTCCGATGAAGAGCTTCAGCAACAAATATTGAAAAAAATAAAAACAGGGAATGAGACGGAAATAATCAACATTTTACAAATGCTGAATAGCCAGATCAGCGGCAGCAGTAAAGAAATAATTTTTAAACTGCTCGATCATCCATCCGACAACATAAAAAAAGTAACATTATTATTACTCCAAACCCGTAATATAAAAGGAGCCGAAGAGAAATTAAAATTTTTGGCTGATCATGATAAAAATAAAGAGATACAAGTACTAGCTGTGCAAAGTCTATGCAAAGAGCAAAATGAACATCATCATTTAAAGCATTATTTACATCATCATGATACAGGCATTAAAGCGGCGGCACTTATAGGAATGCTTAAAAGTAATGATAAAGAAAATCTTCGGTATGCAGAAGATATCATTACGGATCTTCTCCAATCAGGTCATAGCAACGACAAGCAAATTGCCCTGCAAGTACTTACTGAAGTAAAAGATGTCTATTGCCATCCACATATTACAAGTCTTTTTACAACTGACCGGGGCCTGCGATTAGCGGCTTTAAAAGCAATTGGCGAATCAGCAACGCCACTATTGATGGAAAGAGTAATGGCATACTTTAAAGAACATCCATTGCATGTAGGAGCTTCGCTGCAAGCCGCAGGGGAAAAATCAATTCCGCTTATTTTAAAAACCATTTCCAGCAATGACACCAATACTTTTTTAAAAGAAAAACTCATTACGGTGTTGGGAAAGATCGGAGGCCACAAGGCGCAGTCAACACTTTTTGAATTACTGGAAAAATACCCTTCTTACGCCGGGGCCATTGCTAAATCTTTACATAGAAGCAGGTATAAAGCCACAGAGGAAACGATAGAAAAATTAGAAGAAATTTCCCTGGCCTATATTATTTATGGCACTGAACTGCTTTATATGCAAAGCCTGATCGAACATGATGGAGGTTATGCCTTGATCAATAGTTCTTTGAATATTGAGCTTATTGAGATCAGGAATATTTTGATATGCCTTTTTGGTTGTCTCTACGATCATGAAAAAGCATTCAAAATAAAACAAGGCCTTGATATGAAAAAGAAAGAAAGTGTGGCCAATGCTATGGAACTAATTGATATGATCGTAAAAAAAGAACTTGCTATTCCTTTTAATAAGTTGTATGAACCAGCAGATATTGAATACCGCAGCAACTCTTTAAAAAATCTCTTGCCGACAGACAAGGTTTCACAGACACAGGAAATTCTTTCAAAAATTCTTGAAGAAAAACCTATCTCTTATAATGTATGGACCAAGGCATGCAGCATGTATATTTCAAAAAAAACAAGTGCAGCCATTACACCCGCACTTATCGAAAAATTTATTCATTCCGAAAACTTGCTATTGAAAGAAACAGCGTTATATGCTCAATGAAATGTTTATTTTTAAATTATGGAATCGGGAAATATAAACAGGCTATTATTAATTGAAAAGGTACTAGTGCTTAAGTCGCTCAATCTTTTTAAAGATACACCTGAAAATATTCTTGCCGACCTTGCTCCCTTAATGAAAGAAATTCAATATGAACAAGGCACAGAAATTTTTAAAGAAGGGGAAACAGGTGACTGCATGTATATTATTCAACAAGGAAATATCAAAATTCATAAAGGAAACACAACCCTTGCGATACTTAAAGAAAAAGAAGTTTTTGGCGAACTTTCTTTGCTCGATGCTGATACCAGGTCAGCCAGTGCCACTGCCGATACGGATTGCATTCTGTACAAAATTGACCAGGAACCTTTTTATGAATTGATGGATGAAAGACCAGAAGTGGCAAAAGGTTTTATAAAGATCCTTTGCCAGCGTTTAAGAACAATGAACGAAAAATCAAGGCAACAATGATTTTTAAACCGAGTACTCGGCACTATTCACATCATTCATGGTAAGACTTAACCCCCTTGTTGCAAAACTTTCTATTACTCCGACAGCTTTTTCAATTTTAAATTTAACTAATGGCTCTTCTTCTTTTCTCCATTTGCCTAAAACGAAATCGGACTGCAGTCCTTTCGGATAATCATTACCAATACCAAAACGTAGGCGAGGGTAATCTCTTGATGCCAATGATGCTTCCACACTTTTCAATCCATTGTGTCCGCCATCACTTCCCGAAGAACGAAGTCTCATTTTATTCAAGGGCAATGAAACATCATCTGTAATTACAAGTATATTTTCAATCACAATTTTTTCTTTATCCATCCAATACTTAATAGCGGTTCCACTTAAGTTCATATATGTTGTTGGACAAATGCAAATAAATATTTTGCCTTTCCATTTTACTTCGGCAACATAAGCCAATCTTCCTGTAGAAAATTTCCCGGCATGTTTTTGAACAAATGCATTTACTACATCAAAGCCGATATTATGCCTTGTGTGGGTATATTCATTACCAGCATTTCCCAGGCCAACGATTAAAAATTTCATCTTCTTTACAATAAACTATTTAAAGATAACAACTTCACATTTTTTAAAATAATCAAAGAAACAAAAAACCCACTTCCGTTGAAGTGGGTTTGCTATTAAGATTGTTCTGATTATTTCTTTCCTTTTTCTTTTGCAGCAGGCGCAGCGGCAGCAGGTGCGGCGGCTCCAGCAGGTGCAGCAGCTCCGGCAGCGGGTGCAGCTCCGCCAGCAGGTGTAGCAGTAGCTTCTTCCTGTTTCAATTGACGTGTTAATACAACTGATGCAATAGGAATTCTTGGTGAATTAAGAATTTCATAATTGGCTTCTTTCACATCTTCAACACGAATGTTACCATTCAGGTCAAGATTAGTAATATCCACTTCAATTTGTTCCTTCAGATACTTTGGCAAAGACTTTACCTTAAGAGATTTCATCTTAATGATAAGGTGACCACCTTCTTTCACACCTTTAGATACGCCTGTAAATTTGATAGGAATATCAGCGATCACTCTTTTGTCTTCAACCAATTCCATCAGATCAATATGGATCAGTTTATCAGTTACTTTGTCAAACTGCAGATCTTTTAAAATGCAGTTATAAGTTTTGCCATTCAATTTAATTTCAGCTTTCTGAAATTCTGGTGTGTACACGAATGTTTTAAAAGCCATGGAAGGAGCCGCAAAGCTGATCTCCTTTTCACCGCCATAAATTACACCGGGCACCAAATCCTGAGAGCGAAGTTGGCGGGTGGCTTTCTTCCCGGTTTCGGTCCTCAGTTGTCCTTCGATCGTAATTGATTTCATTTTATGTTTATTTATTAGTTACTCGTGAATTATTTTGTTCCAAACATTTGAATCTCATCTCAACGTTCCTTGCGTCGCACTCTTGTACTCTTGTAATTCTATTCAACCTTGTATCTTGCCCATTGCCGATTGTCAATTGATAGCTATCTCCCTTTTCTTTGTGAGTGCACAAACAAACTTGTGATACTTTTGTTTTCAAAAGCGTTCCTGATAGCCACTGCAAACAACTCTGCTACAGAGATCACTTTTATTTTCGGTGTAGTTTGTCTCAAAGGGATCGTGTCACAAACCACCAATTCATCCAGCACACTATTTTCGATATTCTCATAAGCCTTTCCGCTTAATACCGGGTGCGTGATCAAAGCCCTTACACTTCTTGCACCTTTTTCCATTAAAAGAGCTGCGCTTTTTGCCAATGTGCCCCCCGTATCACAGATGTCATCAATAATTACTACATCCCGGTCAGTCACATCCCCGATCACCACCATGCTTGCAATTTCATTTGCCCTTTTCCTGTGCTTATCACAGATCACCATCTCTGCTTCAAAATAACTTGAGATCTCCCTTATCCTGTTTGCACTTCCTACATCGGGGGCCGCAAAGGTAAGGTTTTCGAGTTTGAGATTCTCTATGTAAGGAATAAAAACTGCGTGGCTGTCAAGGTGGTCAACAGGGATGTCAAAATAGCCTTGTATTTGTGGAGCATGGAGATCCATTGTTATCAAGCGATCAGCGCCGGCTGCTTCTATCATATTGGCAATCAGCTTACTTCCTATCGCCACCCTTGGCCTATCCTTTCTATCCTGGCGGGCATAGCCGTAATAAGGAATCACTGCAATGATCTTATAAGCTGATGCCCTTTTTGCGGCATCGATCATCAATAAAAGTTCCATTAGATTCTCCGCCGGGGAATAAGTGCTTTGGACCAGGAAAACAAAATCACCCCTAATACTCTCCATAAAAGTGGGTAGGATCTCTCCGTCGCTGAATCGTTGAATATTGACTTTTCCAAGCCGACTTCCGTAGCTTTTGCAAATTTGTTCTGCTAAGCCTTGTGATCCCGTACCGGAAAAAATTTTAGCGGCTGACATGACTTGATTTGGTTACACCAAAGGGATTTCTCTGGAGCGGCGAAGATAATACTTCACCCCAAATCAAACAGGTGACGGGAAAAAATGTTGATGATTATGCAGTCCTATTTTACAGAGGCTATAGCAACCGTATTAGTAGCTGGTTCAGTTGCTTTTTTCTCGTTCGAAGAATAGTTACCACCACTAGTTGTGTTGCAACTATAAAAAAGTGACGAACAAATAAAAATGGAGAAAAATAAAACGACAACATAAACGCCAGCGAAAAATAAAATTGGATGCAGTGCACCAATTGGGGATACGGATCTTTTTTTCATACGGTCCTGGTTTAGTTTTTCAAAGGGTTGGATCAATCTTCAGGGCGATACCCTAAAAGTTGTATTTTCTAGGCCTAAATTATTTGTTAATCTTGGGTGATGCAAGAGCAGAAATACTCTATAAAGCAATGGGCAAAAGACGATAGGCCAAGAGAAAAATTACTATTAAATGGTGTTCACACACTCAGCGACTCCGAGTTGCTTGCTATTCTTATATTAAATGGTTCAAAAGAAAAGACGGCTGTTGATCTTGCAAAAGATATTTTGAAGCTCAGTAAAGATAATTTATCAGAGCTAGGCAGGCTATCGGTAAAAGATCTAATGAAAGTAAAAGGGATTGGCCAGGCAAAAGCAGTTGCTATTTCAGCCGCACTTGAATTAGGCAGAAGAAGGCAAGCGAGTAACTCCCTTCAAAAGAAAATAATTTCTTCAAGTAATGATATCGCCGATTATTTTATGGCAAAACTGAAAGACTATCGGCATGAAGTATTCGCAGTAGTTTTTTTAAACAGGGCCAATAAGATCAATCATTTTGAAATTGTAAGCGAAGGTGGAATAACCGGTACTGTTGCAGATCCCAGAATAATTCTAAAAAAAGCATTGGAAGAAGATGCAGTCAGCATTATCCTTTGCCACAATCATCCATCGGGCAGTTTAAAACCAAGCAGAGCTGATGAAGAACTAACATTAAAAATAAAAGAAGCCGCAAAATATTTTGATATTAAAGTACTCGATCATATGATCGTAAGTGACGCTGGCTATTTCAGTTTTGCTGATGAGGGGTTGTTGTAGATGCTTGATACTGGATGCCGGATGCTAGATTCTGGATAAAAGATATTCTTATGAGCTATAGGAAACTTCAAATTTGAATCCAGTCAAGAGAAGTTGTTATCGAAATTCATGAAATGACAATGAAGCTACCAAAATTTGAAATGTATGAAGAAGGGTCACAAATCAGGAAATCAAGTAAAACTACAAAGGCCAATATTGTTGAAGGATATGGAAGAAGATATAAACAGGACTGGATAAAATTCATTGTCTATGCACTTTCTTCGAATGATGAAACAATGGATCATTTGGAAAACTTATGGGATACAAGATCGCTAACCGGCGAAACAACTTTTATAACATTGAAAAACAAAATTGAAACCCTCGGTAAATTGCTCAATAAATTCTTGCAAGCTGTTGAACTAGTACACCAATCTCCAAAATAGACACTCCCAATATCAAGCATCCAACATCAAGCATCTAACTTAAGCCTGTGCTGATGGCCCTCCAAAATTGAGCGGTAATTGTATATCTTCTAGGTCCTTTATAGTACCATTGGCAACTTCATAACGTGAAATATTTTCTGTCAGCGCCTTCATAAATCTTTTAGCATGCTGAGGTGTAAAAATTATTCTTGATTTCACTTTACTTTTTGGTGTGCCGGGCATCACATTTACAAAATCGATTACGAACTCGGCATGTGAGTGAGTAATTATTGCAAGATTTGCATAAGATCCTTCCGCTACTTCTTCAGATATTTCTATATTAAGTTGATTGGGCTGTTGAGGTTGATCCATTTTATTTAAATTGAAGACGCAAGTTAAAATAAAAAAAGCTCTGCGATAGTAAAGCTCTTTAATAAAAATTTATAAATATCAGCGGTGTCTCAGGTAAACCATTGTTTCTGTAATAGCCTTATCTATTGAACTTAACCATACTCGGAATAAATGTTTTTGCAGAAGATAAGTTATTGGAGAACTTTTCCAATAATTAAAATATTTTCAATTAGAGGGCAAGTCAAAGTTTCAGTAAAATTGAATTAAAAAAAAGTGAGGTGAATACCCCACTTTTTAAAAATTTTACTACCAGTTTTTATTAAGGTTTATCCCACCATATCCTTGTTAATAATTCATCGGGACCCTGCCTGGCAACTACTGCATCATAATTCTCTTTGTTCAAGCTTGCTTCCTGAGAATTATATTGCTGTCTTCTTGGAATTGCCTTTGGAGACGTGTAGGCTCCCGGTGCTGGAACCAAAGCAGGAAAATTAGTTCTTCTCCAATCTGCCCAGGTTTCATAAGAATAAGCCATAAAGTTGGCAACGTATTTTTGATAAATTATCTGGGCAATTGCATTTGCTGGGTTATATACAATAGATGGCTGTGCTGCATAAGCAGTAGCCGCCGCACTAGTAATTCCGTGCTGACTCATAGAAGCAGCAATACCAGCATCATAAGCAGTTTTGGCAGCTACATCATCCGGAGCCCCGCTAATCCAACCCAACTTATTTGCTTCAGCAATGGCAAACAATACACCTGCATAATTATAAATATCAGTCGGTGCATTTTGCTCTCTGAATTTTTTACCAATAAGAGAAACGTTCCCGGGAGCAGCAATAGTTCCTGAATTGTAACCAGTGCCAGCAACTAATCCATAAGGCATACCTTCATAAGTTCCGGTAGCAGTTTTGTCTGCATATACCGGAAGCCTGGGGTCTGCAGAGATTGTAAGAGTATCTATAAAATATTTACTTACCGCATAGTCATATCGTTTTGCAACTTCATAATTGTTGTATATCGGGTTTTCGTTCGCTGCTTCAAGTAAGTATGAGTATTTGATATTATCTGCATTTGAAGTAAGAACACCTGCAGCCAAAGCTTCATTGAATTTAGCTTTTCCCAGTGCTGCATCAATTTTAGAAAGATGCAATGCTGCGACTAATTTAATCGTGTTGGCAAATTTTTTCCATTTTGGAATACTATTTCCCAGGAGAATATCACCTTTCAAAGTACCGGCAGCATCAAATTGGGCTGTTGCTTCAGTTAATTCCTTGAATATATCATTGTACACATCTTGTTGCTTATCAAATTTAGGGGTAAGTTCTCCCACTCCTTTTAATGCTTCGCTGTAAGGGATATCCCCCCACCTGTCAGTTGCATTAAGAAGTATAAAAGCTTTTAACACTCTTGAAGAAGCAATTTGATTCGCATTCGTACCACCACCTAATACATAAGGTTGCGATTTTGTTGCATCATCTGTGTTTAATTTTATTATCAGGGCAAGATCTGCTAATGGACCCGAATAAGTGGCACTATAATCGAAGATTTTATCGAAATAGCGGGACCCCTGGGTGTAAATGACATCTGCTGTATATTGAACGTAATGTCTTGGTGTTATGGAACCAATAAGACCAGGAATGCTCTGTCGCTGAGCATTTGTTATTAATAAAGCGGTTTGCGGTTCCGATGGGCTATTCGGGCTAAAATTAATATCCCCAATCTTACTGCATGAAGCCATTACTATTGTAATGATCATCACCACCAGTAAATATTTATTATTTGTCCTTTTCATGTGTGTGTAATTTTTGATATTAGAACATTATTTTCAGATTGAATCCAAGGCTTTTTGTTGCTGGCAATTGTCCGCCTTCATACCAAGTTCCAGTTGACGGAGTTGTTGCAGTAGCCCTATCCTCCAATTGTGATGGATCAATTTTTTTAGAAGCAGCATAGATCAACCATGGGTTTTGCGCAATTATGCTAAAACTGCCGCTTTGACCTCCTATTTTTGACACCCATTTTGATGGCAGATTATAACCAATACTTACTTCTCTTAATTTCACATAAGTTGCATCATATACCCAATTTTCCCATAAAGAGAACAATCTATTTTCATATAGATCCTGGGCATCTACATATGTAGTATTTGGTTTTCCTGTAGATTCAACAATACCATTGAAAAGAACACCACCACCAGTAGAAATATCATCTCTTTTCGGCTTGCCATTTTCATTTAATCCTGCCGTTTCAGCAGCCAATCCTGAACCTGCATTAAACATATTTGTAATTGACATGTACTTACCACCAACCTGGAAATCCATAGAGAACCCTGCATAAAATCCTTTATAGTTAAACATTGTGGTAAAACCTCCGGTATAATCAGGCAGGAATGAGCCAAAGTTCACGTTGTCTTTAGTTAATGGGTAGCCATCATTATCAACCAGAATATTTCCGGATACGTCCCTTTTAAAACCCAATCCGATTAAAGTACCGAAAGGCTTTCCGACTTCCCTGTTAGCTGTAATTCTGGGAGAACCTGAGAATCCGAAGCTACCAAACAAGAAGTTTGTAATACCAGGGTACAATTCATTGATCTGGTTATCATTTTTTGCAAAGTTGAAATCCGCATCCCAATTAATATTCTTATTCTTTATAATTGTACCGCCTAATGTAATTTCAATGCCATGGTTTCTTATTTCGCCTGCATTCACAAGGGCACTGGAAAATCCTGTAGTAGCCGGAAGAGTTAAAGAAATTATCTGGTCTGTCACTTTCCGATCATAGTAGTTGAAGTCAGCCCTTATCCTGTCCTTTAAAAACCTCAGCTCTGCACCAGCTTCGTAAGCATGAGATATTGCTGGTTTCAGTTCTTCATTCGGAATTCGATCGGGTATTGTCATTGAAGGAGTAGATCCGTAAAATCCGTTAAATGTATATACCTGGTGTATTGAATAAGCGTCAACGTCAGAACCCACACGGCCGGCTGAACCACGAATTCTGCCAAAAGATAAAATATTATGGTTCTTAAACAATTCAGTGAAAACAAAAGATGCTGATGCCCCACCATAGAGGTAGGAGTTGTTATCAACTGGTAATGCTGATGACCAGTCATTCCGGAGATTCACATCAACGAACAACATATTCCTGAAACCGATAGTTGTGTAACCATAAATGCTTTTTGTCTGCTTTTCAATAAGTGTGTTGGTTACATTTGGTCGGTCTTTCGAAGCTGCAATATTATAATAACCAGGGATTGTTAATCCACCGACTGTAGATTCGGTAATTTCTTCGCTACGCTGGTATCTTAACTCGCCATAACCGGCTACTTTTACTGAAAAATCACCAAATTTATTATCATACGACGCGTCCCATATATAGGTGTTTTCTCTTGCACGAAAGTGTCTTGTATTAAAATTGGCCTGAACCAAAGTTCCTGAAGCAACCCTACCATCAGAATAAGTAGAACCATAATTACCTTGAGCATTAAAACCAGCTTTCAGCTGCTTAGTTATGCTATAAGTAGCATTGATATTTCCAAACAAGGTAGAGTTGTTACTACGATTTACATTTTCATAAGCTTCTGTATAAGGATTATCCCAGTATTTGGGTGCAGAGTTTCTTGGGCCACCAATATTCCACGATGTGAAAGTTCCATCAGGGTTCTTGTAATTTCTTAACTTTTTCATGTCGACATCCCTGTGAAACCACTGGTTAAATGAACCAATTGTTTGCTGGCTATATCCTTCATCTGGCACAGCATTTAATTTAGTGAACGATGCATTAACACTTGAACTAATTGTAAGCTTTGAAAAAGGATTTACACTGATATTATAAGCAATGTAATTTTTTTTCTGTTTACTGTTAGGAGTTATTCCAGTTCTGTTAATGTTAGTAAATGACAAGCGGGTATTGTAACCATCGCCTGCTTTAGAAATAGAAATATTAGTATTGTAAGCAGCTCCCGTCTCATAAAAATCTTTGACATTGTCCGGATGTGCAACTAAGGGAACCTGCTTTGCGTAATCAGGATCCCATTTGTTCCAGGAATACCATGGTGCGTAAGGAAGACCATCAATTCTTGGTCCCCAGCTTTCATCTCCACTGTAATCAATATATCTCGCCCCATTCATGGCAGCTAACGCAGGTGCATCCGTAGCCGGGTTATAAGTAAAATGTGACCAGTTTTGTGTGTATCCGCCAATATATTCATTTTGATATTCTGGTAAACCAGTAATTTGTTCAAAAGTGGTGCTTTGATTAATTTCAATACCAACACCTTTACTTCTTGTACCCTTTTTAGTAGTAATTACAACGGCACCTTGTTCGCCACGCTGACCATACAAAGATGTAGCGGCCGGTCCTTTTAACACTGTTACAGTAGCAACATCATCAGTATTCACATTCTGAGCGGATGTAATAACACCATCCACCACATAAATCGGAGCTGCACTACCACTAATACTATTAATACCTCTAATTCTTAATGTTGAAGTACCAAATTTTGCGCCTGAACCACCCAAAACCTGAATACCGGAGATCTTCCCAGCCAAAGCTGTATTTAAATCGTACTGCTTGGTTTGAGTAAGTTCATCTCCTTTAAGTTCCTGAGCTGCATATCCTAAAGACCGTTTAGACCTTGAAACTCCTAAAGCGGTAGTAACAACCACTTCAGAAAGATTGCCGGTCTCTTTAAGAGAAACAGCCTGACTCCCTTCTCCCGGTGTAAGAACAAATGACTCATGGCCAACCGAAGAAATTGTCAGTTTTGAGCCCGTTTTAATTGTAATTGTGAAGGAGCCATTTGCATCGGCGGTAACTGCATTTTTGGTTCCATTTTCCGTAATAGTGGCAAAAGGAATCGGTCCGCCATTTGTGCTTTTTACTGTGCCTGTGACAGTACGAGTTTGACCAAATGCAAAAGTGCATAGCAGCAGCAGCACTGGTAACAGTGATACAATTTTTCTCATGTGAAGATCAATTTAGTTAAATAAATACTTGATTTCTAAATAAAATGAAACTTTCAGCGAATAAAGGTTGGTTTAATAGACATTTTATTTTCAAAAAATGCTGCGGCAAGGTAAACAAATATTTAACACAGAAATGAAAAAAATCTTATTAGCTTTTTAAATCAAGTAAACCAGTCTGAAATACAAATTTTTAAATAGTTGAGTTAGATGATACCGGAAAAGTAATAACCAGGCAGGTTCATGCTATCTCGGTCTTATATAAGTAAGTGTATCATACTTTTCTCTTGTACCGGCACCTGCAGGCGTCCATGTGTAGGCAACATAAAATGTCTTAGTCGCCGGGTCATAACGATTAATAACACCCGGTGGAACAACTAATGGAGGAAATGCCAGTGCTGCTGCCCTGGATCCCACATTTGTTATTGATACAGTATTATCTGGATTTACCGTCATACGAACCAGTAAGCTTGGACCAGAAGCGTCACCAAAATAGGTCAAGCTGTTAGTTGAAAAGTTGATAAGTACTGTTGCAAGATCCCAATCAATAGAAGTAGGTCCTGAGGAAAGAAAATCCCATTCCGGAATTGTTCCTTTACCAGTAAGGTCAGGATTGGTAGGGTGAAAAAATTTATACTTAACTCTATATACACCATCCCATTTATTTTTTGCACCAATTTCTACCGCTACCTGATATTGTTCAGCACTTAACACAGCATTGTTATCTGCGGATGCAAGTTGAAAACCTAAACCTACTCTTCCTAACGATATAAGGTCGGTCGGTCTTAAATTAATTTTCAAATGTTTTACAAACTCTCCGGGTTGAAAAGTTATTGTCCAGAATTGACCATCAAATGGATTATCGGGATGATTTTGATAAAAGTCCCTTGGTAGCTCTGTAACAGCAGCGCCACTTAGATCTGACAGTACTGAATTACTTTTTGCGATCTTAACTGTCTGCACCCTGTTCAGATCTGCGGGGTCCGTTGCATCTCTCCTGATCTCAAGTATCTCTGCAGTTATTACTGTATTACTTATATCCAATGCAGTCGTGATAAAATTATTGCCGTCGGGTAAGCTGATCAATGGTTTTTCTTGCGATTTAACCGGGGGAAATGGTTCAGTTCCTTTTTCACACGATAACACCATGAAACTAAGAAGAGAAATAAAAAGAAATGATTGTAGAACTTTTCTCATATTTTAACAAGTTTGCATTGAACGGCAGTGATAAAGTTATACAAATATTACTCTAAAAATATAAGTGGGATAAAATTATCCCACTTTATTAGCTGTCAATTTCTCTAAAAAACATTTACGGTTTTACCCACCACATCTTACCATATTGTGAATCTTTTTCACCACCAATTTTATAAAGATCTGCTACTGCATTTGTATATGTAGTATTCAAATCAAAATGATTTTGTGAAATACCCATACGAATAGGAATGATCCTGGTTGTACCTGCAGGAGCAATTGTACCTGGTGCAGGAGTTAATGCAGGCAACCCTGTGCTTCTTATAATATTCCATGCTTCTAATCCATCTGGAAATGCACCTAACCAACGCTGAGTTATGATCTTTGTAAGTTCAGTGCCAGCGGTAAGGGCAACAGGAGTCGTAAGCATATAAGCATTAAATGCTGTTGCATCATAAACACCCCACAGTCTCCAGTTCAATTCAATTCCTGTTCTGTAAAGACTGGTTGCATTCTCTGCTGTCCATCCTCTTTGGGCTGCTTCGGCACGTGCCAGCGTTATCTGAGATGAAGTAATTATCGGCATTGGTTGAGTAGGTGTTCCTATTGAAGGATTCATAATTCTCGCCCAATCAGGATTGGCTGATGCAAAAGCAATTGCATCGTTTCTCTCCAATCCGTATGCAAATCCTTTGGTTGAAGAACCCCATGCGTTTATGCGCATGTCACCAATTGGATTCATAAAATCTGTAACAGTTTTACTTAATGCATAGTCAGAACGCAGTGTTATGTTATAATAAGTATAGAATACGCTGCTATAATTACCACCAGGATAAACCAATTGTATATCATCAGCATTAG